>Ga0209403_10000088_pt1 | contig 131453 bp, 128 predicted proteins | sample ArcticOcean_MG_C_8_FD_187440 | JGI IMG/M metagenome (GOLD analysis project Ga0209403, IMG submission 187440) | Marine microbial communities from western Arctic Ocean - ArcticOcean_MG_CB11_86 (SPAdes) (version 2) | ecosystem: Environmental > Aquatic > Marine > Oceanic | place: Arctic Ocean... | reverse complement strand
AGAAACAAATTATCTGTCAGTCGGCCCTCACGCGGATCATAGTTCGATGACATACCTACCTTTGATGGATGTTCCTGGTCTTGAGGTAATGGCTCCTTCAGGAAAATGGATGGAGGTGGCACCATTGCGCGGTGGAATTGTCGTAAATACAGGTGAATTTATGAACCGTTGGACAAATGGTCGTTTTATAGCCACACCGCATCGAGTGGTCCCTCCAAAAAAAGACCGGTATGCATTAACCTTTTTTTTCAATACTAACGATGAAACAATAGCGGATCCATTGCCCACATGTGTTTCTCCTGGGGGTCAGCTTAAATACGACCCAGTTGCATTTCATGATTATCAAGTTAGCTACCTAGATGGTAATTATAATTATAGTAAGGAAAATAATTAAAATTATATGATTTTCTAGATATAAAATTAAGGAGAACAAGTTATGTCAGCTGCCTTAAATACTGATCTTAGTATAACGCCTTATGTTGCTCGCTGTATTGCTGAAGAAGAGATACCGATAGTTGACGTTGGCGATTATCTAGATGGAAATATTGATGCGAGAGAACAGCTAGCAATAGATCTTAGGGCAATACAAGAAAGTCTTGGATTTTACGTTATCGTAAATCATGGAATTTCTCAGAATTTAATTGATAGTAGTTTTGAACAAGTTGCAAAACTTTTTTCTCTACCACTTGAAATTAAAATGAAGTACAGAGTTGATTATCATCACATTGGTTTTATTCCAGATAAAGCGACAGTTTTACGTTGGTCGAAAATAGCAGACAATAAGAAAAAAGACCTAAATGAAGCTTGGGCATTTATGAAGGAAAGGTTACCAGGTGACCCAAAGGTAGTTGCGAATGTCAGGCATCGGGGACTTAATAAATGGCCTCAAGAATTACCAAATTTTCGTAAAACTATACTAAAATATCAAGAGAGTATGGCAGGTCTTGCAAAGAAAATGTTGCCTGTATATGCGCGAGCGTTAGAAATGCCAGCTGATTATTTTGATAAAATGTTTTCGGATCCAGAATATTATAATCGGTGTGCTTGGTATCCTCCTGTGGCCTCAGAAGAAGGACAATTTTCTCTAGCGCCACATGCCGATCATAGTTCTATTACCTATCTACCTCTAATGGATGTGCCTGGTCTTGAAGTAATGGCTCCATCTGGTAAATGGATTGAAATAGTGCCATTACGAGGCGGTATTGTGGTTAATACAGGAGAGTTTCTTAACCGTTGGACAAATGGCCGGTTTATAGCAACTCCTCATCGGGTGGTTCCACCAACTAAAGATCGATATGCATTAACTTTCTTTTATAATGCTAATGATGAAACTGTAGCTAATCCTATCTCTAGCTGTATCGAGGAGGATGCTGAACCCTTGTATGAGCCTATGTCGTTTCATGAGTTTTTTATTACTTACATGGACGGTAATTATATTTATAGGACTGAAGAGATGGATACTTAGTTACTCAAGTATATACCTAAAATAAGTTCTAAATATATTAGAGTTTTTGACGGTATTTATCGTAGTGTTACGTAAAAATACTTTACTACGCTAAGAGTCTAAATAAATATATAGTAATAGGTTAGTTCGTTATAGTTAAACCTATATTTTTTACATTAATCCTGGGTAATTAAAATCTAGGCTTAAAATTAAGGGATTAGTCAGTGAATAGTGAAAACCACTTACTTTTTGAGGTCCGTGATAAAGTTCTTTATATAACACTCAATCGTCCTGAGAAACACAACGCACTCAGTTTGGCTTTATTATCTGATCTCAAAACACTTTTTGAAAAATATATTAATGATAAAACGCTAATATCTGCGGTTATAACTGGCTCCGGAAGTAAAACATTTGCAGCAGGAGGTGATTTGAGAGAATTATCTGCCTTAAAGAGTAAAGCCCAAGCAAAAGAAATGTCCTTAAGTGCTAAAGCGACATTAAACTCTATTCGAAATTTTTCAGTACCAGTAATTGCAGCACTAAATGGCAACACATTTGGTGGTGCTGCAGAACTTGCGGTTGCTTGTGATTTTCGTATTTCTTCTTCTCATGCTAAAATTGGTTTTGTTCAAGGCCGTTTGGCATTATCTACAGCTTGGGGAGGGGGGCCGGATTTACTTCAATTGGTAGGTAGGTCCAGAGGATTGCACTTAATGTTAACTGGAAAAATGATTTCTAGTAACGAAGCTTTATCTATAGGATTAATTGATAAGGTGGTTTCAAATGGTGATAGCCTTGAGAAATCTATTGAGGAGTTTTTGTTGCCCTTGCGTAGTCAAGCCCCTCAGGTGGTTAGAGTGTTTAAAGCATTGTCTAACTCATATCGCAGTGGAGATTCACGTAAATCAATGCAAGATATAGAGACAAGAATGTTTGTTGATACTTGGGTGCATGATGATCACTGGAAAGCTTCTGAAAAAGTATTACCAGCACGGGGGCGAAGTAATGAACAGTGATCAAAAACGTAAGACTAAATTAGATTTAACAAATGAGATTAAACCACCAAACGTTCCTAATTCTTGTACGCCCTCTGGTATAGAAGTACCTGTTATAGTGACGCCAGATATGGTGGACTTTTCAAATGTAGGTGACCCGGGTCAATACCCATTTACTAGAGGGATTTTTGAGAGTGGTTTTCGTGGTAGACTCTGGACTATTAGACAGTATTCCGGTTTTGGTACTGCTGAAGAATCAAATCAACGCTATAAATTTCTGCTTGAACAAGGGCAGACGGGTCTATCTGTTGCTCTCGATCTGCCAACCCAATGTGGGTATGACCCGATTGATCCAATGGCACGGGCTGAAGTAGGTAAAGTTGGTGTATCACTTTCCAATCTAGCAGAAGTGGAACTTTTATTCGATGGCATTGATGTGGGAGGTATTTCTACATCTTTCACCATAAATGGTACAGCTGCAATTAGTTATGCAATGTACTGTGCTGTAGCAGATAACAAAGGTGTGCCGCGAGAAAAATTAACAGGAACAATCCAGAATGATATTCTTAAAGAATATGTAGCTCGTGGCACATGGATATTTCCTGTCAAACCTTCAATGAGATTAATTGCAGATACAATATTATTTTCTAATGAGCATACGCCAAAATTTAACGCAATTTCTATAGCTGGAGCTCATGTTCGCGATGCAGGTTGTACAGCAATTGAAGAAATGGGATATACGTTGGCTAATGGGCTTGCCTATACTGATGAATTGATAAGACGCGGCGGAGATGTAGAAAAGTTTGCAAGACGTCTTAGCTTCTTTTTTTATGTGCATATGGATTTCTTTGAAGAGATTTGTAAGTTTCGTGCTGGACGTAGACTGTGGGCTAAATTGATGAAAGAGCGTTATAATGTTCAAGATCCAAAAGCCCAAATGTTTCGCTTTGGTGTAGTATGTGGTGGGTCTTCTTTGATTGGTGCTCAGCCCCATAATAATATTGTACGTGTTGGTACAGAAACTATGGCAGCAGTTCTTGGAGGAGCGCAGTCTATTTTTACCTGCGCCTTCGATGAAGCTTTTCAAATACCCACTGAACATTCAGCTGAGATAGCCCTTAGAACTCAACAGATTATTGCTCATGAATCTGGTATTGCTCGAACAGTTGATCCGTTAGGCGGTAGCTATTACGTCGAATGGCTTACTGATCAGATGGAGTCTGGGATGGCTAAGACTATAGAAGAAATTGAACAATATGGTGGTGTAGAGAAAGCTGTTGAAGACGGCTGGTTGCAAATGAAAATTGCTAAACGTGCCTCTGAACGCAAACAGGCATCTGATTCAGGTAAGAATGTTATTGTTGGTCAAAATTACTTTAGGCGGGAAAACCAAAGTGAGGGCGTTGGTGAAATATTTAAACTTGACCCGAAAGCGACAGCTAATGTTATAGCTAAATATGAGCATGTTTTGGATACAAGAAATTCATCAGAAGTAAAGAAGTCTTTAGCTGCACTTGAAGCTGCAGCTTTAGATGATAAAAAAAATCTAATTCCTTATTTGATTGATTGCTGTCATGCATATGCCACGGTTGGAGAAATGATTTCTACTTTGAAGGGGAAATGGGGTGAATTCCAGGAACCAGTACGATTCTAATTTTAGTTAATATATGGACTGTTAGAAAATGACTTTATTAGGAAAGCGCATATTAATAGCAAAACCAGGTTTAGATGGTCATGATGTGGGGGCAAAAATTATAGCTCTAGCATTACGAGATGCCGGCGCAGATGTTATATATACGGGTTTACGAAAAAGCCCAGTATACATAGCACGTGTGGCGGTAGACGAAGATGTTGATGCAGTTGGACTGAGTATACTGTCAGGCAGTCACAAAGAAATAGTCTTTCAGACATTGGAGTGCCTTAATGAACTTGATGCCTCCGATATAAAAATATTTGTGGGCGGGACAATACCTCAACAAGACTATGAGGGACTGATAGCGGCCGGTGTAAGTGGTGTTTTTACCGCTGAGATGACTATTGATGATGTGTTATTAGCTATTGATAAGGAATTGACAGCGTGACCGAAGGCCCCTTGGCAGGGATACGTATACTTGAGGTTGGTCACGTTCTTGCAGGGCCATTTTGCAGTATGATCTTAGCAGATCTCGGTGCAGACGTAATAAAAATTGAGCCACCAAATGGTGATATGGCAAGAAATATAACTGATAATTTTACTGGACCGTATAATGATTATTTTAGCAGTATTAATCGTAATAAGCGAGGTATTACTCTTGATCTAGGTACAAAAAATGGACGAGATCAATTGGCTAATTTAGCCGCATCTGCAAATGGGTTGATTACGAATCTTAGACCTCAAACTATCAATAGATTCGGACTTAATTATGAATCACTAAAGATTTATAATAAAAAAATTGTTTGTGTAGCTTTAACCGGTTTTGGTCTTAATGGTCCTTATGCTGACAAACCGGCCTACGATTATATTGTGCAAGCATTAACTGGAGTTATGGCACTTACAGGTGATCCAGGGGGGATGCCAACAAAAGCAGGCTATTCTGCTGTTGATAATTCGACTGGCATTATGGGTGCTGTTGGCTTACTTGCTAAAATTGTAGAAGGTAAAGGGGGACAGGTAGATGTATCATTATTTGATACTATGCTTGTGCAACTTAATTATTTGGCGGCCGCTTACCTTAATCATGGTATTAGACCAAAACGTATAGCTAATAGTGGCCATCCTCATATGGTGCCAGCTCAGATTTTTTCTACTAAAGATGGCTTTGCCGTTCTATTTATTAGTACAGATAAATTTTGGCGACGCTTTTGTGAGCTAGTTGGATGGCAAGAACGTATTAATGACCCTAGATTTTCTACTATGGCAGCTCGTTCTTCAAATAGAGTGGAGGTTATTTCTGCTACAGCTCAATTGATGAAAACACGAAACACATTATCATGGGTAGAGCTCTTGGGTAATGAGGGCATTGTTATTTCAGGTGTAGAAACTTTGGAAGAAGCAATTGAAGGTGATATAGTGGCTTCTCGTGAAATGGTAGCTATTATACCAACGCCAGATGGACCATTACGTGTTCTTGGTAGTCCTATAAAATTTATTGGACAACAAACAAGTTATTCCCCTCCTCCAATGCTTGGAGAACATAACAGTGAAATATTAACAGAAACAATTGAGGTAGAGAAAAATGACATCTAAGTCGCGTAATTCGCGACGAGAGATGAGTAAGGCTTTGTCTCGTGTTGCTAATGCTTCAGTATCTGAGGCACTTGAGCAGCAAAAATCTATACCAAAAAACAGTATATACAGGATTGGAGTTACCGGGGCACCCGGCGCAGGAAAAAGTACACTTATTAGTCACCTGGCCTCAAAACGGTTACAAAGGGATCGAAACATAGGCGTTATTGCTATTGATCCTACAAGCCCTGTTTCTCATGGATCTCTGCTTGGTGATAGAATTCGCATGGAAACAGTTTCCGATAATCCGAACATATTTATTCGTTCAATACCTAGCAGACGTGCTCATGATGGCTTAGCAGATAATACGGCCGATATATTGTGGTCTATGGAAGATAAAAATTTTGATGAAGTTATTGTTGAGACAGTTGGTGTTGGCCAGGCTGAATATTCAGTTCGATCTATAGTGGATACTGTTGTCTTGGTTCTTTTACCTGAGTCAGGTGATGCCATACAGGCTATGAAGGCGGGTATACTTGAAATGGCTGATATTTATGTAGTCAATAAATCAGATTTACCAGGAGCAGAACAAATGGCTGGTGATATTGCTGTTACGGCAGCTCGTAAGTCTAATGTTAAAGACGAGTGGATTCCAAAAGTTATACAAACCTCAAATAATAATATTGATAGCTTTAGAGTTTTAGATGAAGCCATAGAAAGCCACCGTATTTGGCGCTTAGAACAAGTCGATCTTGATAAAGAACGACGAGCCCGTGTTCTTTATCAAGTGCAAGGCTTGATTGGGAGGCGTGTTGAGGAATTAATCGAAGTTTTAACTGACAGTGATCTTGATAAAACTCCTAAAGAAATTTATGAAATCCTAATAGAAAATCTCTCTGATAAACCTCAATAATAATTGCAATAAAGAAAACAATAGAAAAGTATATGCTAATTACTATAAACTATATTTAGTTCGGTATCTAAATATCTGAGGTGCTATTTTATATTTTTACACAAATTCTAAGGGAATATGACTTTAATAATTTAGCTTAAATACACGTCAATTTATTTCTTCTTCAAGAATTTCAAAAACAACTGCACACTCATCCTCTAGTCTATCTGCCGCTGCCACTTTTTTATAGTATTGATTACATATACGCAGTAAGGGAGCAGAAAGCCCAAGCGTATCTGCCTGTTCTTCAACAATGTCTAGATCTTTCCACAAGAGTTTGCTGGGACCTGCACATGGTTGCCATTTCCTATCAGCTATTATTTCGGCGCGCATACCAAAAACTGTCGAGCCGGCAGCACTAGGGCCAACAATATCAAGCATAGTTTTATTATCTAGTCCCATTCGGCTCCCAAAAAGCATGCCCTCTGCTAAGGCTACTGTATTAGCACCAACCATAAAATTAATCATAAGCTTTAACTTTATTCCTGTGCCGTATTCTCCAACATACGAAGTTTTTGGAGCTACGTGTTCCAGCATTGGCTTAACTTTATTACAGGCAGTTTCATCACCACTCATCATGATTACCCCCTTTCCAGCGCGTATAACTGGCTGAGTGCCGCTAATGGGACAATCAATAATAATAGATGGTGTAGCATCAACTGATTTTTTGAGTTCTTCTTTAATATCTACTGGAAAAGTATTCATTTCGATTATGATAAGGCCTTCATGAGCTCCTGATAGTACGCCTTCTTTTCCATAAAATGTTTCTCGAGCAGAATCTACATTGGGCAATGCTGAAAGCAAAAAGTCACAGTTCTGAGCTAGTTCACGAGGAGTGTTGACTAATATACCACCCATATCGGGAAAATCTTTGGTGCTTGGCCTATCTACCGCATAACATTCATATCCATGAGGCATAATTAGTTCTGCAGTTAATCGGCCTATAAGTCCAAGGCCAAGAATGCCAACTTTCTCCATAATATTTTCTCCGTTATTTATATTTTTTTTAGCTCAGAACGCTTTCACGAAATCGATTGCTTAGGTAATTACCGTCTCGTGATGGTAAAATTTTATCAGGGTTTCCTGAAGCTATCTTAATATTAGCGAAGAGTGGACCGGCCCTAGAATGCATAAGCTTTCTAATGTTATTGACACCATTCATATCAGCTACGTCCACAACTATTTTAGTAGAAGCTGCGCGGGCAACATCTGATAAGCTAGTTCCTAAAGCTGTTGCACTTGGCTGGGATCCTGTTTCACCATATTCTTCATTATCAAGAATTATGATAGTAAGGTTTGTCGGGCCTTGCGTGCCTATTGTGGATAAGGCTCCTAGGCCCATCAACATGTCTCCGTCACCTGTGATTCCAAGAACTGGTCTTTTGGGTTGGGCCAAGGCTAACCCAAGGGCTAAAGATGCCGTACCCCCCATAGCACCCCAGAGATAAAAATTATTTGGATGATCACCAGCTGCAGCACAGTCATAAGTTGCTGATCCAAGGCCAGAAATCACAAGTAAATCATTGCGATCTTTAAGTAAATTAGCAACAACTTCACGACGGTCTAGAGTTTTATTTTGTAACATTTTATTTCTGACCTGTAAAATTTTTGCGGCCTATAAGACGCTGTGACAGCAAGACTGCTACTCCCTGAGAACCGTCAAAAGCTATCCGTATGGCAGAGTCAAGAGTCTCTGCTAATTGATCTATTTCGTCGACACGGTGGACTATTAAACCACATAATTTAAGTAATTCCGGTGTAGTCTGACCCATCTGTAATTGCCAAGGATTGAACTCTCCCCACTCTCCACGCATCGTAATGAGAGTTAAAAAAGGTAGCTTACATGATGTTATTAGTGAAAACATATTTACGCAATTTCCCACACCACTAGATTGCATAAGCATAATCCCGCGATCTCCCCCAAGCCAAGCGCCAGCTAAGTGCGCGACTCCCTCCTCTTCGGAGGATAAGACTACATCATCTATATTCGGATCAGTACGACATAAATTTATTAGTTTAGAGTGACCGGCATCAGGAACATACACAACTTGTCTTATTTGACTCGCTATAAACATTTCGTAAATTGATTTAGACCAATTATCAGTTTTTGTGTTGGAAGGCTCATTAGCTTGAGTTAGGGTCATTATTTATTCACCTCTAACAGAAAATGCTGTTCTTTGTATTTAATTTGAAAATTTTGCTCAGTAAGTTTTATAAATAGGTTCATTAATTGTCGCTTAATTACTGATATTGTCAATTCTATAAAAACAATCTAAAGAAAACACTATATTCATCTATAACTGCTAGATATTTTATAATACAAATTATCCAGTGGAAAAGAATTAGATTACAAAAGAAGACTATATTATTTGCTATGACCTTAATAGGTGCTGCCTAACCAAATAATATATTGGCGGTCACTAACTGATATGCATGGTAAGAACTTGAAATCTAGTCAATTAAATGCAACCAATTCTCGTCTATGGGTTATTTTATTAGTTACTATATCAGTACAGGTTTTTGCTACGTTTACGAGCTTGTCATTAGCTGCCATTGCTCCTGATGTTGCAGTTGGCCTGAGAATATCTCCTGAATTAGTGGGTTTTCAGGTTAGCCTACTTTATTTGGGCGCAGCTCTAATGTCTACTATAGCTGGATTTCAACTGCGACGATGGGGACCAATTAGAGTTAGCCAAGCTAGCTTAGCATTTTGTGTGTTTGGGGCTTCACTAGTTGTTGTTCCTTCTGTCTACTCAATTGCTGTTGGTTCATTAATTATTGGTTTTGGATATGGGATGACCAACCCTGCCGCATCGGAATTACTGTTGCGACTGGTGCCAGTTGGACGGCGTAATTTGATTTTTTCAATTAAGCAGACAGGAGTACCGATTGGTGGCGCTTTGGCTGGATTAACTGGCCCAAGCATTAGTCAGTATTTGGGATGGCAATCGGTGCCTGTTGTAGCGGCGGTATCTTGTTTGCTTTTAGTTTTTATTATGCAGCCATTGAGAAAAAAATGGGATTCTAACCGTGATCCATCAGTCCGTTTTAGTATGAATATATTTGATTCTATAACTATAGTCTTAAGCTCTTTACCATTGATATGGTTGTCAGCTAGTGGCTTTTTCTATGCTGCGGTTCAATTATGCTTAGCCACATTTGTTGTAACTTTGCTTGTTACAGATGTTAGCTTTAGTTTAGTAGGTGCAGGTATCGTTCTTGCAGTAATACAAGGCTCCGGTGCTTTGGGAAGAATATTTTGGGGTTGGGTTGCAGACCGGCTAGGACACGGTATTTTAGTTTTATTAATTATGGGAGCAGTTTGTATCAGTAGTTCTTTTTTGGTTTCTGCCATAACAGAAAACTGGCAGCCATTTTTAATTTATATTCTTTTCTTTTTTCTAGGGTTTAATGCACTAGGCTGGACAGGTGTCTTCCAGGTTGAGGCCGCACGCTATGCGCCCGAGGGAAAGTTGGGAGCAGTTATTGGAGGAATTACCGCGCCAAGTTATGGTGGGGTAATATTTGGTCCTGCTGCTTTTTCTATACTGTTTATTTACGTTGGTTCCTACACAACTACTTTTTTACTGGTTGCTCTGTTTGCCTTACTTGGTATGCTTTGTTTGGCATTAGTAAGCCGTGCCGGAGTAAAATATAATAATATTTCCAGTAATATGTAAGAAGAAGACAACTCTGAGGAATTTATAATATGGAAACATCTGTTACCTTCTTGTCAGAAAATTTAAAACTTTCGGGCGTGATGCATACGCCTAATGATATGGCTCCTGGTGATAAGCGAGCAGCGTTTTTAATACTACATGGATTTGGTACCAGTAAAGACGGATCTACACCTGAGATTATGGCAAATATGTTTTGTGATTGGGGGTATATAGCCCTTCGTTTTGATTTTCGTAGCTGTGGTGATAGTGAAGGTGAACGCGGACTAATTCGTTGTTTAGACCAAGTAGAAGATACTAAAAATGCTCTAACGTGGATTGCATCACATGATGGTGTAGATCCCAATAGAATTGGAGTTATTGGGCATAGTTTTGGTGCTGCTGTGGCAGCTTACGCAGGTGGTGTGGATGAACGGATAGCTGCTGTTATTTCCTCTTGCGGTTGGGGAGATGGAGATACAAAGTTTCAACTTCAACATATTGGTGATGATTGGAATAAGTTTACCAGTAGTTTAGCTGAAGGGAAAAAACGTCGTGACGCTGGCGAACCTGATCTTAAAATGTCTCGGTGGGATATAGTGCCAATACCTAAACATCTACGAGGTAGTATGGGAGAGAATGTTATTATGGAGTTTCCTTCAGAAACCGCGCAGAGTATGTTTGATTTTAGAGCTAATGACGTTGTTAGTAAAATTTCTCCAAGACCGTTATTATTGTTCCATGCATCTGATGATTCTGTAACTCCCACGGATCAGTCACTTCAATTATTTTCTCATGCTGGTCAGCCCACAGACCTTTTACTACTTTCCGGAGTAGACCATTTTCCATTTTCGATTGGAAATGACCGTCCACGTAGGGCCCTTCACGATTGGCTAGATACTTATTTTCCAGCCTAAATAATTTTACTTGTTGAGTTAACCTGAACCTAATAAAGTAATAATAAAGGGAGAAAGTCTATGGGTTACGAAATCTATACACCATCAGCAGAGGAAGTCGATGCACGTATAGGGCATTTTAATGAACTTAAGCCTATGTCTACGCAAGATGATCTTTCCTGGGTGCCTCAAAAAGCATGGGAGATATTTTTTGCGCAGACAATTAAGGCGGTAATACTTGAAGACACAAAAAGTCCTTTCGGTAATGATGCCCCGATTGTCGGAGCAGAGGGCACTACAATGTTTATTTCTGAAATGCCCCCAGGGCAGGGGCCTTGTTTGCATTCACATAACAACACCTACGAAACTTTTATGGTTTTACAGGGAACAATCGAATATAGGATTGGTGAACCAGTAGTACATAAACGAGTTTTAAATAAATGGGATGTTTTTTCATGTCCTCCGGGTATATATCGGGAATTCAGTAATGTCGGCGAAGATACTGCTTTTCAACTAACAGTTTTAACGGGACCTGTTGATCGCGATGATGTTTCCATGCCCAATTCAGTGAAAGAACGGGTGGCCAAAGAATTTGGAGATGATGTTGCAGAGGCTTTTGGAGCTCTGATGCCATTCGATCCGCCACAAACATGACTTCTCATTAATAAACCTACTGGAAAAAAGGTTTTCGGATGTCAATATCTATAGCGAATGGCATTAAGCAATACTATGAAATTAAGGGAGAAGGACCTCCTCTTTTGCTCGTTGCGGGTATGGGAGGAACAGCTAACTATTGGGATGATCAAGTTAATTTTTTTTCTAAAACCTTTACAGTTATTACATATGATCAGCGAGGAACTGGACGTTCAGATTTAAGTTTAGTTGAAAATATTGAACAACTTAGAGATGATGTTTTAGCTCTGCTTGATGGTCTTGGTATAAATAAAATTCATCTTATAGGGCATTCAACTGGTGGGAATATTGCCCAAATTATAGCTATTGATAATCCTGAGTTTCTTTCTAAAATGGTAATTTATGCTAGTACTACCCATGGTGATTATTATCGTTCGAAAGTTTGGCGCGTTCGACGTTCTCTTCTTGAAAATCAGGGTCCTGAGTTATACGGTGATATGAGTAGTTTGATGTTATATCCTCCACGTTGGATCAAGGAGAACGCTGAAAAGCTCGAGAGCCAGCAAGCAACTCAGATGAAGATGTTGGCTCCGGTAAAAGTGATGACTAGTCGAATAGAAGCAGTTCAAAAGTTTGATCGAAGGGATCAGTTGAAAGATATTTTTACCCCTACGCTAGTTATATGCTCTGAAGATGATAACCAGACACCGGCTTATTTTTCAGAAGAGTTGGCATTAAAAATAAAAACCTCTGAACTAGTATTGATGGGATATGGAGGTCACGCTTGTTCGAGAACAATGCCTGATAAGTTTAATAAAACGGTTTTTGAATTTTTAATAAAATAAAAAAATAATTATTGGAGAATTAACATGGCTCATGAAGCGATAATTCCTGAAGGTTCAGCCCCTCCATTAGCTCCTTATTCACCTGGTGTAAAAGTAGGTGAAACTGTTTATGTATCTGGTGTGCTCTCAATGGATGGGGATGGTAATATCGTCGGTGTGAATGATATTAAAAAGCAGACACGTCAAGTTATAGAAACTATTAAAAGCGTTGTTGAGGCGGCTGGAGGTTCTTTGAGCGATATTGCCTTTAATCAGATATTTCTTGACGATCTTTCTAATTATGCAGCTATGAATGAGGTGTATGCAGAATACTTCTCTAATAATCCACCGGCTCGTTATTGTATCAGGGCTGATTTGGTTAAGCCAGAGTTTTTAGTCGAAATATCGTCTACTGCGCATATTTAATAATATTTAAGCAGTACTATTATGTAGTCTTATTTTTTTTTAAATCAGCTATGCCAGAAATAGTTAAAGCTCCGACTACTATAAGTGCTCCAACTATTTGTAATGGAAGAAGCAATTCGCTAAGGAATAAAAATGCGGCTAACATCGTAAATAGTGGTTCAACATAAGAATATAAAGTTGCTTTTGCTGGACCAATTTTTGATATGGCTACAAAGTATCCAATAATACCGCAAGCATAGAAAACAGATGTCCCAATTATACCCGTCCATCCACTATTTGTGGTAGGAAGGTGGAGGTCAAAACGGATCAAGCTAAATATAATAAAAATAGTTGCAGCGCTAGAAACAATGTAAAATGTAACCTTTCGTGAATCACCACTTCGTATAACCCTGCTACTAATTGATGAAACAAGGGCTAGGCCAAGTGCTCCTATTAGGGCGCAAACTATTCCCAGAATATTTAAACTTTCGCCATTTACTCCCAATGTAAGTGCTAGTCCTGAGAAAGCTATCAATGCAGCAATAATTGTTGTGGTGCTTAATTTTTCCCAACCCATCATTGCTACAATTAAGCTTGTGAATACAGGGAATAAGAAAAATATTAGTACCGCTAATGAAACGCCTAAAATTTCTATAGCATTCAACATTGCAAATGAAAAACCAGCAGTGATGATTCCAAGTCCAATTGCCGACAAAGCATCTGCCATGGGTAGTTTTAAACCAGAGCCTGTAAACCATAAAGCTAAAACTAGTACTAATGTCGGAACAATAAAGCGTGCAGTTGCTACAGTAAGTGGGTCAGCACCTCCTGCATAAGCCATGCCAGCCATGCTATTGGTAAGTGCAAAACTAACCGTAAACCAAAGTACTAGTGATAGGTTAATTAGGTTTGAGCTCCGGTCCATTATCTTAATTCCTTAACGGGTTTATGTATTCAAATATACAATTTTATAGCATTTGAATAGATTATTTTATTTATTTTGTTTTATGTCGTAGTCTTAAGCGTCAAGAACTAACTCTGAATTGGACTAGCTATGTCACCTGAACCACTCATTTATTTAAATGGCGAAATATTAGAAGCGGAAGAAGCAAGAGTCTCTCCTTTTGATCGTGGCTTTTTATGGGGAGATGGCGTTTATGAGATTACCCCTTGCTTTGATGGAAAAATGTTTAGACTAGATGATCATCTAGATAGGTTATACCGATCTTTGCGATATGTCAGAATAGACCCAGGAGTAGAGCAAGAACAAATGAAATTGTTAACACATTCGGTTCTTGAATCTAATTCAAATAGACTGGAAAGTGGAGGAATGTATCGAGTAGGGCACTGGGTTACTCGAGGGGTAGACACTAATTCAATGAGTGCATCTGCTGCGGGGCCATCTACAATTATGATTTATTTACGTAAAGTGGATGTAGCGACTATAGCTAAAAACCAGAAAACTGGTATAAAGTTATCCGTAACTTCGACTCGTCGTAATCCGCCAATTTGTATTGAGGCAAGAGCTAAAGTTACGAGTAAAATGAATCAAATATTGGCAGAACTAGATGCAGCCTCGAGTGATTCACTATCGCTAATGTTAGATATATATGGAAACGTTGCTGAAAACTCAGTTGCTAACTTTTTTATAGTTCGTGATGGAACGGTCATGACACCGCCAGAAGGAAATATACTGGAAGGTGTAACGCGTAAGGTGGTTTTTGAACTTTGCGACCAATTAGATATTCCTCTACTGGAACAAAATTTTACGATGTATGATGTAGCTCAAGCAGATGAGTGTTTTCTAACTTCTAGCGCAATATGTGCAATGCCAGTAAGAGAAATTGATAGCTTTCAGCCGAAAGGCAGCTTACCTGGTCCTATTACTAGTCATTTAATAAAGGCTTTCGCTGCAGAAACGGGTTTTGATTTTTCTAAGTCAATATAATTTCTCTTTTTTATCGGCTGGTTATGGTTTGGATCTATTGCGAATTATTGGTAGTTCAAAAGAACTTATTTTCTAGAATTTTCAGATAAGTTAAGCAGCCTTGCTGCATTTCCACCCCATACCAGAGCTTTATCGTTTTCTGATAGTCCTTGTACTGAATCTATGTGTCCAACTGGATCTGTCTCGGCCATATCATAGGGATAATCTGTACCCATGAGAATATGATCGGGTCCCCAAGCCTCAATCAAGTGACGGAGTTGCATTTCTGTGAAAACAACGGTGTCAAAGTGAAGTTTTTTAAGGTAATGCGAAGGTAAGTTTGGAAGATTTCCATGTACGTCCTTACGTGTGGGGTAAGGATGATCAAAACGCCCCCAATAGCCTGGTAAATATCCACCACCATGCGCAACACAAATTTTTAGGTCTGGATATTTATCCAAGTAACCATCAAAAACCAAATGACCGATAGCTAAAGCTGATTCAAGAGGGTGACCAATTAAGTTAGTAAAATAGTGGTCCTTCATCCGATCTCCTTCAGTGGTGCCTATCGGGTGCATAAAAATTAGCATGTCTAATTCTTGGACTTTGGCAAAGAACTTTTCTAAGCCAATACGAGTTAGCTCTTTTCCGTTTACATTTGTTCCGATCTCAACGCCTCGCATACCGTATTTCTTATGGCATCGTTCAATTTCGGCTACAGCTAGGTCTGGTGCTTGTAGTGGTACGGTGCACATTGGTATCAATCTATCCGGGTATTTTGCTCCTAATTCTGCCATATGGTCGTTGGTATGAATTGCTGTCTCCAGGCCTAGTTCACGATCAGCCCAGTAGCAGTAGTGCCACGGAGCAGGTGAAATTGCTTGCATATCAACACCACAGGCATCCATGTCAGCTATTCTTAACTCGGGCTGAGTTAATTTTGGCATCAGAATATTATTTTGTTCGATGTTTAAATCACGTGTTATGTCGCTTGCGAATTTGATTGCTGGTATATCATCTGCATTCCAATGACCATCGGTCATTGTATCTACTTCCGGGATATGGACGTGGCAATGAATATCAACAGTAAGGTGTTTATTTTCGCTTTTTATAGTTTTACTGTGTCCATGATCTTTAGAAGAAGAGTGGGTGGCGCACTGAAATAGCATTATACTTTTCCTGATAATTTATATTTTAAACTGTTAATGACATAAAAAAAAAATATTTAATATCTAAATTTACTTACTTATATTTTAAAAAAATAGATAAATAATCTGATTGTAAATAATTATTCTACAATTCATTAATTAGTCAGTTTTTGTAAATATGTCACACTATTGCAACATAACGACATAAATGGTAAAAATATCGATATTTTCTTGTTGCAATAAGTATTAGTGTGTTGTTTAAGCATACTAGTATTAATTTATTATTGATGATTCTATTATTATTGATGAACGGAAAACCTGGTATTTGTTTAAATAGATATCAGATAAAATAAAAATTTAAGGAGTATAACTAATGAATCGTGCGGCATTGCTAGGTGGTACAACTCTTGTAGCTCTTATGGCATTTTCACCAGCCATGGCTGGTTCTGTTGGTACTGGCAAAAACATGTCTGTTTCTCTTGGGGGTGAAGTGCGTTTTAGCGCATATGTAGCTAGCCAGGATGAAGACAATAATGCGAGACAGGCTGGGGTCACAACTGATGCAGGCGAACTCGTCATAGGAGCGAGCGGCTCTTCGGATAATGGGTTCACATATGGGGTTGATATTGTACTTCTCGCTAATGTTACTGACACCCAAAATGGTGACAAGCTTTGGGTTACAATAGGAAGTGACGCCATGGGTACGATACACCTCGGAGATATCGGAAGCGCAGCGGATGAGTTCAAAATAAGCGGTGCAAGTGTTCTTGCGGGCCGTGGTGGATTTGATGGCGAACATGCCGATGTATTCAACTTTGGCGATAGCTGGATTGGAGGCGGAACAGATCCTGTCTCAGGTAATGCAACCAAAATAAGCTATTACAGTCCAAGCATGAATGGTTTTCAAATTGGAGCCTCATTTACTCCTGACGCGGGTGCCGCAGGTGCTAGTTTTGGTGAGAAAGACAATAACGGAAGTTTCGAAAACGTACTCAGTGCTGGAATTATGTACTCGGCAGAAGTTAACGGAGCATCAATATCGGCTTCATGGGTATACGAAAGTGGCGATAACGAAATCTCCACGAACGCCTCCGGTGAAGGAATGGGTATAGGAGCAACAGCTTCGTTCGGGAATGTTTCAATAGCGGCAGGTTACGCTACTAACAATGATACCGGATTAACAAATGCTCAAGCAGCTGCAGGCGCAAATGCTGGTAGCTGGATGTCAGCTGGAATTGGTTATAACATGGGTGCATATAACGTATCACTTGGATTTTATTCATCCACTGTAGAAAACGCTAGCGGTACACCAGATTCAACAAATACAGCAGTAAGTTTGGATATGGACACTGAAGTAGCACCAGGTTGGACTCTTGCAGCAGGTATAGGCTTCAATGAAGCAGAAAACCGAGGCGGAGTGGCTGGAGATGATAACTCAGGAACATCAATTATCATACAGAATATCTGGGCATTCTAATCCAAAGGGGTTATTTAAAACCTATTAATTAATAAAACAAACTAATTTAAAAGTGCTCCGAATTTCGGGGCACTTTTTTTATGTTGTATTTAGGCTTAAATGTATGAGTTAATAGATCATTGTTGATTTATCATATTTAAGTAGCCCGTAAATGATATTCTGGAAAATTAATGGTAAATGAAGGTACTGTATCAACATTAGTAGACCTGGCTTTACGAAGAATTAGAGAAGACATTTTGAGAGGTGTCCTAGTTGCTGGTAGTAAATTGCGCGTAGATGAACTCCGAAATAAGTATGACATTGGTGCAAGTCCTTTACGTGAAGCCCTTTCACGACTTGTTTCGCACGGGCTAGTTACATCTCAAGGTCAAAAAGGATTTCGTGTTGCTAGTATATCTAAGGACGGAATACGTGACATCACTAATACAAGAAAGTTATTAGAACACGCGGCATTAAAGGAATCTCTCACAAATGGTGATAATGCATGGGAACGAGAAGTTATTGAAGCCTATGAGAACCTAGATAAAGAACATAATGAACTATCAAAGACGCTTGGAAAATCAGTAGATAGCTGGGAAGAGGCTAATAACAAGTTTCACGATGCTTTGGTTTCTCGATGTAAATCGACATGGGTATTGAATTTTAGAAAAATCATTTATGACCAAGCAACTAGGTACAGACGATCATTAATCCTTAACCATCAAGAAGAGAGGAGGGCCCATGACGACCACACCCAAATGCTTAATGCAGCCCTTTCGTATGATATTGAAATGTCTTGTGAGTTAGTTAATAAACATGCTGATGCCCAATTAGCTCGATCGTTATATGAAGGCCTCTAGCTACAAAAAAAGTAATTACTTTAAAAGGAATACATTATGAGCTTTAAAGTTGCTGTTGTACAACCTCTGGCCCACAAGCCACCAGATGATGAAAAAAATGTTATTGAAGCCATTGAATATATAAAAAATGCGTCAAATCAGGGAGCAGAATTTGTTACATTTCCTGAATCATATCCTGGTCCTTGGCGTATGCCAGCTACGTATAATCCTATTGAGCAAATAGCAGAGGCAGCATCTAAATATAATGTATATGTTCAGTTTGGTACGCTTCAACCTATAAGTGATATTGATAATACCGCCCACAATTTATTAGTACTCGCTTATCCAGATGGACGAAAACCAGGTGAATATAAACGAACGCATCCTCCAGGACCTTGGATTTATACGGGGGGAGGCTATTGGGAATTCCAATACGTGCCGGGCAATGAGTTTCCAGTTTTTGATACTGAACATGGTAAAGTTGGACTAGCTATGTGCAGTGAAGTGTATGTTCCAGAGGTATCAAGAGCATTAGCACTACGTGGTGCAGAAATTATATTCTTACCAGGTGGTGTTGATAAATTAAAGCTTTGGGATACATGGAGAAATTTAATTTGGTCTAGGTCAATTGAAAATTTAGCAATTACCATAACGACACAAAATTTATTTTCTAATTCAGAGACAGGTTTAGCAATGGTGGCAACGCCGGAAGAAATATTATTTGAAAGTACTTTGGCTGGTATGTCAGTTATAGATGTTGATCTTTCAAGAATACGTGATTTGAGATCACAAGATGATGAGGTTTTATCAGCTAATACTAATGGAGCTAAGGCAGGGCTTCTTAATCAGTGGCAAAGACCCGAGCTCTATGATAAATTTTTTAGTAAATCATAAGAATTTATTAAAAATATTACAGAGCGTATAATGAATAATTTTGTTTAGTCACGTAATTGTGCTTGATGCTTATTTCTCTAGAATAACCGGTGGTTTGAAAGCAGTTACCGGCGGTAGCGGTTTATTAAATTTTTCTATTTGTATCAGAGTGCTATGAGCACTGGGACCTTGTCCAAGGCGCGATGTTCCTTTGTCTATTGTTAAGACGTTTGGATTACCATGTTTGTCCAAACTATTTTGAGTGTTTGGATTTTCTGGGTCATACCAGGCACCGGTGGATAATTGTACGACTCCCTTTCTAATCTCGTTAGTTACTACAATACCAGCGAGTATTTCACCACGTGAATTAAATAGACGCGCAATGTCTCCGGAGGATAAACTACGTTCTTTTGCATCATCTGGATGTATCCATACAGGCTCTCTTTTATTTATTTTACTCTCACGGCTAATTTTTCCATTATCCATTTGTCCATGAAGCCGTGTTTTGGGTTGATTGGAAATCATGTGTAGAGGAAAATTCTTAGTTTCTTTTCCTCCTAACCATTCTACTGGTTCAAGCCAGACAGGATGACCAATACAGTCTTCATATCCATAACTATGTATTAACTCGGAAAATATTTCTATTTTTCCTGACTCTGTTGGTAAAGCAAATAGTTCTGGGTCGGCTCTGTAGTCGGATAGCATTACATATGGTTCTCTAGGCTTTGGTATTTCTATGTGTCCTTTTTTCCAGAAATCATCGAATGATGGCATAGTCAAATCATGTTCGGCGGCACGTTGTCGTGAACGATTATATATATGACGCAGCCAATCGTCTTCGGTACGGCCTTCAGTAAATTCAGCCTCTGTTCCCATACGTTTAGCTAATTCACAGAATATATCGTAATCATGTTTTGCTTCTCCTAATGGATCAATGGTCTGTTCCATTGCTAGAATAAACCTATCACGGGATGTGGCCCCTATATCATTGCGTTCCAAGGTTGTTGTAGATGGTAAAACTATGTCAGAAAATTTAGCAGTAGCTGTCCACCATGGTTCATTCACAATTATAGTTTCAGGTTGTCGCCATGCTTCTACGAGACGATTTAGGTCTTGGTGGTGATGAAAGGGGTTTCCTCCACACCAGTATATAAGTTTTATATCTGGATAATATCTTTTCTTCCCGTCAAAATCATACTTGCTCCCAGGATTAAGAAGCATATCTGATATTCGCGCCACCGGTATCCAACTATCGCATGGATTTGTGCCGGCTGAAAGCATCGGCGTGGGTATGGCCTGTCTGGGATTACCTATATTTCCCATACTTCCATAACCAAACCCGAACCCACCTCCAGGCAGACCTATTTGGCCGAGCATAGCAGCCAATACTACAGTCATCCAGAATGGTTGTTCCCCGTGGTCTCCACGTTGTAGTGACCAGTTAGTATTAATTATTGTGCGTCTCGATGCCATGCGACGAGCTAGGGTTTTTATTGTTGATGAATTAATTTCGCATATGCTAGAGGCCCATTCTGCATTTTTTGGTTGCCCGTCTTTGTCACCATTTAAATATTTCTTAAATCTCTCATAACCAACACAATATTTATGTAGAAAAACATCATCGGTAAGACCCTCAACATATAAAGTGTGCGCTAATGCAAGCATTAGAGCTACGTCTGTGTTTGGTCGTAATGACAACCATTCAGCATTAAGAAAATCAGCCGTATCCTCTCGGATAGGAGATATATTTACGAATTCTACGCCAGATTTAATTGCTTTTTTTAAATAGTCGGCAGCAACATGCTGACCAGGGCCACCAGAAGTTACTTGTGTATTTTTCATTGGTATGCCACCAAACGCGACGACTAGTTCCGAATTATCAACAATTGAATCCCAGGTTGTTGCTTCAGTCATAGCCGATTGAGCACTGCCAAGAACATAGGGTAGAATTGCATAGCCAGCTGCAATTGAGTAACTATGAACTTGCCCTGTAAAACCTCCTACGGTAGCTAGAAAACGCTGTAACTGTGTTTTTGCGTGATGAAATCGACCAGCACTTGACCATCCATAAGATCCACCAAATATTGAGCTATTTCCATGTTCAATACGAACGCGATCTATTTCGTTTGCCACCATATCTAAAGCTTCATCCCATGGAACGGATACGAATGGGTCTGCTCCTCTTGTCTGTCGATGATTAATAGATTTTTTGTCTAACCAACCTTTACGAATCATAGGTTGTAACACACGGCTCTCGTCGTAAACGGCATCAATCATTGAGTACATAATTGGAGAAGGATTATTATCTTTGGAGAAAGGCTGGACACTAGTAAGACGACCATCTTCCACCTGGGCAGTAAACGTTCCCCAATGTGATGTGTGAAAATGATTTGTCTTTGTCATAAACCCGTATCCTTTATTTAATCTAATATAACATTTTGCATATATTTAAGTATGTCAGAACATCGTTAATAGCATAGTATTATACTTTCTTATATTGTTAAAACCTTAGGAGGAATTTATGGATATTCGTTTAGATGGAAAAACAGCTTTAATTACTGGTGGAAGTGAAGGCCTAGGACTAGCTATGGCCCATAAATTTTCTCAATCTGGTGCTAATGTAGCTCTTCTAGCGCGTGATCCTGATAAATTAGAAAATGCGAAACAAGAGATTATTAGTTCTGTTAAAGGAACCCAGGTGCGGGTAGAAGCTTTCTGCTGTGACGTTACTGATGCAAATCAAATCCAAGAAGTATGGAAAGCTAACTCTCTTTTATTAGGACAAGTAGATATTTTGATTAATAATGCTGGTGCGCACGCTATAGGACCATTTTTGGAAACTACTGACGAGATGTGGCAGGCAGATTTGGATTTAAAACTGTATGCGGCTATACGCTTTTCACGTCTTGCATTCCCAAGTATGGCTGCGCAGAAATGGGGTAGAATAATAAATGTACTGGCAATAAGTGGTAAATCACCGGGTGCTGGGACTGCCCCGACTTCTGTATCTCGAGCAGCAGGGATGGCACTAACCAAGGTTTTGGCTGGTGAAGGTGCTCCTAATAATATTCTAGTTAACGCTCTTTTAGTTGGATTAATTCGTTCTGGACAACATGAACGTCGTCATAAAATATCTGCACCCGAAAAATCATTTAACGAGTATATTTCACCAATTGAAGAGCAGTTACCTATGGGTCGTATTGGGGAAGCCGAAGAATTTGCAAATATGGCGTGTTTTTTGGTTTCTGATGCGGCTTCTTATATTACTGGCTGCGCTATTAATGTGGATGGCGGTCGATCTCCCGTAGTTTAATCATTACTGTAGATTATTTTTGACCAATAGATTGTATAAATAAAATAGGTTTTTGATCATGGATAATGGAATTATCGTTGCTGCTGGTCTATTGCGAGATTTAGTTCATGAAATCATTAGACTAGGAGGCAGTGAGAGTGATGAGTGTAAGATTGTATCTGATCATTTAGTAGGAGCAAATTTAGCAGGCCATGATAGTCATGGTGTAGGAATTTTACCTACGTATATTATAAATTTACATAAAAAATTATTACTGCCGAATACGAGTGTAAAGAATATTGCAGATGATGGTTCGTTTCTTCAGTTTGATGGAGGAAAAGGGTATGGACAACGCGTGGCCGCTGAGGCGATGGGGTTTGCTCTAGAGAGATGTAAGAAGACTGGTGTTGTTGTTATGACGCTTAAAAATTCCCACCATATAGGTCGGGTAGGTACATATGGACGAATGGCGACCGAGGCAGGATTTATTTCATTACACTTTGTTAACGTAACAGATCATTTTACCATAGTAGCCCCACATCGAGGGTCAGACTCACGTTTTGGGACTAATCCGGTGTGTATTGCCGTACCTACTAAAGATCAATCAAAACCAATAATACTTGATATGGCAACTAGTAAGGTAGCTATGGGTAAATTACGTGTTGCACATAATGCTGGAAAGTTAATGCCAGAAGGTATTGTAATTGATAAAAATGGTGACCCAACTAGAGACCCGGGTGTCATGTTTAAGGATCCAAAAGGAGCCTTACTTCCTTTTGCTGAACATAAGGGTTACGGTCTAGCTCTTATGGCTGAATTATTATCAGGTGTTTTATCGGGTGGGGGAACAATACAACCAAAAAATAAACGCTTAGAAGGAATTATTAATACTATGACGGTTATAGTTATTGATCCTTCAAGGTTAGGAGCTCTTGATTGGATAAATGATGAAATTGATGCCATGGCCCAATTTGTTAAGGAGTCACCTCCAGTAAATGCAGATTTTCCAGTTTTAATACCAGGTGAACCTGAGAGAATTTCAAATAAGTCCAGAACTAAAAACGGTATACACTTGGACTCTGAAAGCTGGAATCAAATTCTAGTTTCAGCTGAAACTTTAGGCTTATCTCGCGAACAATCAATAAAAATAGCTGGTTTGGAGTAGTTGTATTGTTTTTATCGTGAGTTGAAACCATGAGAAAATGTCGTTTTTATTAATTATAGATTGGAGATAACTAATATGAGTGATGAGTTTGGTACCTTAAGGATTGAGATGCGGGGCCCAATAGCAGTCGTACATATGATTAATCTGACAGAAGGTATTGAGGCTGGTAGAACGTTGGATTTTCACTGGGAAATAGGAGTAGCACTTGGAAAACTTAGGGATAATCAAGACGTACGTGTCGTAATTCTTACAGGTGCTAAAGATGGTGAGTTCATGGTTGCGCCTAGAACTGACGTATATGAGGAGCCAGCTGCTCTAGGTGGCCATAATGATCCTAAAGGTTCTTGGAAAGTTTTTAATGGAATTATAAGGGCACATCAGACTTTAACTGAAATGGAGAAACCAGTTATAGCGCGTGTAAATGGTGATGCAGTTGGATTTGGACAAAGCCTAATGTTAGGATGTGACATTATTGTTGCTAGAGAAGATGCTCGTATAGCTGATATGCATATGGCAATGGGTGATGTAGCACCCTACGGTCCTCCTTTTGCTATAGTTCCTGGTGATGGAGCTGCATCACTTATACCTTTGTATATGACGCCTCCATTAGCAAAAGAATACTTAATGTTAGGTAAAGAATATACTGCTTCTGAATTAGCAGAAATGCACATGATTAATTATGCCGTTCCTATGGAAGAAATAGATTTAGTGGTTAATGGCTTGGTTGATAAGCTTTTAAAAAAACCACCTCTAGCACTAGCTTGGACAAAACGGACAGTGAATAGATATATTGCAGATCAGCATAACAGGACTTTAGATGCTGGAGCGGCATACGAAATGGTCAATTTTCTCCAATGGGAAAGGCAAGGGTATAAACAGGATATGGACTTTGAATAAATCTAATGCAAATAGTATAAGCAAATGTATAATTCTAATAAATGTAATCAGTGTATATAGCTTATTCTAATTGCTAATAACACAGATTGATTATCTTGTTTTTAATAAAAATATAAAGGACTATTGGATATAAATGTTCTCAAAAAATCAGGTGCAGATGGGAGCATTTTTACCTCCTCATCACCCTAACGAAGAAGATCCAACTCTTGCAATTCAACGCGACTTTGAGCTTGTAGAATTTTTGGAACAATTAGGTTATCACGAGGCGTGGATTGGTGAACATCATTCAGGCGGTTATGAAATTATTTCGTCGCCAGAAATTTTTATTGCAGCCGCAGCAGAACGAACAAAAAGAATTATGTTAGGTAGTGGGGTTGTTTCTTTGCCTTATCACAACCCATTAATGGTAGCGGAACGCTTTTTGCAACTGGATCACCAAACACGTGGCCGAGCTATGCTTGGTGTAGGTCCAGGGCAGCTGCAGTCAGATGCCCGTATGCTTGGTATAAGTGCATCTACTCAACGAGATCGAATGATTGAATCGCTAGGTATAATTCTTCGTTTATTCGCAGGAGAAACTGTCACTTACGAATCTGAATGGATAACGCTTATTAATGCCCATACAAATTTAAAACCTTACACGCATCCCTATCCATTGGTTGCAGTTGCCAGTGCAGTTACGCCTACAGGTGCAAAATTGGCAGGACAGTATGGATTAGGAATGTTATGTTTAGCTGCTAGTGTCTTTGCCGCTTACGACGTGCTTGATGTTAACTGGAGCGTTGCTTGTAAAACAGCGAAGAAAAATGGACAAAGCATGCATCCCTCACAATTACGTTTAGTAGTGCCCATGCATTTGGCAGTCACGAGAGAAAGAGCTTGGTCAAATATACAGTTTGGGTTTAAGCATTGGGAAGACTATAGTTTTTCGGTTAATCCTAAAACTGGCTTATTAGGTCTGGGTGGTATTGAAGAAGCTGTTAAAACTGGGCTCGCAGTTGTTGGTACACCAGATGATGCAGTTGAATGTTTAGAAAAATATTGGGAGAAAACAGGAGGGTTTGGTTGTTTTCTTCACTTGGCCACTAATTGGGCAGATTTTGATAATACAAAAAGATCATATGAATTATTCGCGCGATACGTTATGCCAAAATTTGCTGATCGTAATTCTCAACGAGTCAGTTCACTAAAAAATATGAAAGAAAATAGCGAGGAATATAGTGAATCATATCGGCTGGCATCTCAGGCAGCAATAGATGTTCATTTTAGTAATGAGGAAAAAATAATTATAAAAAAGTAAGTGAATAATCATTATTCGCTTTAATTCTAAAATTATTAATACTGACGTTACTTATAATTGAAATAGATTTACTTAACGGAGATTTAAAATGAGCGATGAAAATGTTATTATCATGAGTTCAGAAGAAATGAATAAAAGGGTGGCTAATTTTAAAGATCAGATACCAAATAAAACGATGATGATTACACAACGTATGGAAGGATATAAGCGTGATATTTACAGTATAATTGGTCGTGGCGTTTCTGAAGATGTCAATACTAAACCTGCTATCGCGGACTCAACGGGCTTTAATGTAGTTTATGTTGGAGCAGAACCGGGAAATGGTTCTGCACTACATACGCATCCTGATGAAGTAGAAGTTTTTATTCCTTTTTCGGGACAGTGGTCAGTCTTTTGGAATGAAGGTGAGAGCAGAGAAGAAGCAATAATTGGACCTATGGACTGTATATCTGTACCACCAAATGTTATGCGTGGCTTTACTAATGTTGGCAGTGATTATGGACATTTAATGGTATTAATCTCAGGTAACGAAAATAAAGCGGTAACTAGACCGCAGGATATAATTAAATCCGCAGCAGAGACAGGCCTAACCTTAAACGATAAAGGGCATATTCGTGATGCTGCTGAATAATTTAAGATTGAACGGAAATATTAAATGAGTATAAAACCTGATGATATAGTTGGTGTGTGGACACTCGAAGATACATATGTTGAAGATGACGAAGGAAATCGAACTCCAACCTTGGGTAAAAACCCTAAGGGACGGATCATTTATACACCAGACGGGTACATGGCGGCTTTGACAGAAAAAAATGGTCGCAAGCCATTGAGTGTTAACGCAAGTGATAATGAAAAAGCTGCAGCGTTTGATAGTTGTATGACTTATTCGGGTAAGTGGACTCTTAAAAATAATATTGTGACCCATGAAATAGATACTGGATCTAACCCGATATGGGTAGGAACTAAACGTGACCGGAAAATTGATTACCAGGGCGATCATATGACTTTTACTGGTTTGTTAGATGATGGAATAACAACCGCAGTAATTATTTGGCGTAGATCATAAAAAGCTATTAAAAAATAAAACGGTAAGTATTACCTCTAAATAAACTACCTATAAATAATGAGATTGTTGATTATTGTATGAATACATTCCGTAAACGTACTTGGTCAATAACCTTAATGATACCAGCACTTAGCGCGGCATTCATACTTGCTCATTTTTTGCGTTCGGCACCGGCTTTGATAGCTCCAGATTTGCGTATGGATCTGGGTTTAACTCCAGGACAGTTATCTAGTCTACCCGCTTCTATATTTCTAGGTGCTGCCTTGATGCAGTTACCTGTCGGTGTATTACTAGATCGTTTTGGCCCACGTCTATCAATGTTTAGCTTTATGAATATTGCTGCCATAGGAACTCTTGTTTTTGCCTGCGCAGAAAATATAATTTATCTAAGGTTAGGTTTATTCCTTATTGGTTGCGGTGCTGCTCCTGTTTTTATGGGGGTAATAGTTCTACTATCACGGTGGGTGGCCCGGGATAGGCTAGCTACTGCTACAGCGATTTCTGTTGCAGTGGGTGGCGTCGGAATGTTGTTGTCATCATCGCCTTTTGCTTCTGCTGTAGATAGTTATGGTTGGCGTGTTTCTTTGCAATTTGTTGGTTTTATAACATTCTTTGTAGCATTTAGCCTGTTACTGTTTATTAAAGACAGGCCTGGTCAGCATCAGTTAACACACGAATTAGAATCTTTGTCTGAGGTTATATTAGGTTTAAGATACATTCTTATTGATAAACGCATTTATTATTTTGCTGCAGTTACAGCTATTTCGTTTGGAACTTTGATTACAGTAAGAAATTTATGGATTGGACCTTATTTAAATGATGTTTTTAATCTAAATACCATAGAACGGGGTCAAATTATATTTTTGGTGTCAGTCGCTTGGATAATTAGCGCCTTAGTATATGGCCCACTTGATCGGTTTTTTGATACGCGGCGTGGTGTAGTAACAGGGGGGTTATTGTTATTTGCATTTGCGACAATGCTATTAGCTGTAAACGATAGTCCATCAGTTACTATTGTGACTATTTTATTGGTGTTATTTTCTTTAACTGCAGCAATGGCAGGGCCTATTTTTGCTCATGCACGTAGTCTCTTTTCTGATAAATACAGTGGTCGGGTTTTCACGGCTATAAATTTATGTACTTGGTCAGGTGTCTTCTTGCTGCAGATTTTAACTGGATCCATACTTGATTATTTTACTGTCGACGAATTAGGACGTAGTCCAAATATTGCTTATCGAGTAATGTTTGCTACGTTATCTATCTTACTACTTCTGGTGGCAGTGATTTATAGAAATGTTAAAGATGTACCTCCGTCTTCTGATAAATAGACGTTAAATATTTACGCAGCTTCATTAAGTAAAATCTAAGAAGACTAAATAACTCCTTTTTCCTTCAGTTCTGATATTTCTTTCTTAGACTTTCCGAGTTCTATTAATATTTCAGTAGTATGTTCTCCTATAACCGGAGGAGCTCGCCTAATTGACGCTGGATCTTTTGAAAAGCGAAAGGGAATTCCTGGAATTTTAATTTCACCTTCTATTGTATGATTTGTTGTAGTAACCAACTCCCGGGCGACAGTATGAGCAGCGGTTAGTGCTTGCTCAACGGTATTTATTGGAGCACATGATACACCTGCAGCAAGAAGTTTTTCTAACCAATATTCAGTAGTATTTGTTTTAAGTAAATCAGCAATCATACCATCACAAGCTCCTCGGTTATTAACTCTATCTCGGTTGCGTGAGAATTTGCTGTCTTCAGACCACTCAAGATGACCTACAGCACCGCTGAAATTAGTAAACTGCATATCATTACCAACTGATAAGGCAATCATCCCGTCTCTAGTTGGGTAGGCGTTATATGGCACTATATTAGGATGTCCATTACCATACCTTTCGGCAGCTTTACCCGAAGCTAGAAAATTTGCTGCTACATTAGCTAATAATGAGACACCAGTATCATAAAGAGAAACCTCAACTGCTTGGCCATGCCCGTTCTTATGGCGGGAGTTAATAGCAGCAAGTATGGCGGACATTGCGTATAAACCCGTACATAGGTCCACTATAGCAACTCCTAGTTTCATAGGGTCACCATCAGCTTCCCCAGTTATGTTCATGAGTCCGCTTTCAGCTTGAAGCAAAAAATCATAACCGGGTAGACCTGCTCTTGGACCAGTGGAGCCATAGCCTAGAATTGAACAGCGAACTATTTTTGGAGCTTGATTCTCATACCAAGAATCGGTGAAACCAAATTTATCCATAGTACCAAGTTTAAAATTATCTATAACTACGTCTGCATCTCGTAACATTTCACCTAAGATAATTTGACCTAATTTATCTTTCAGATTTAATGTAATACCTCTTTTGTTGCGATTTGCCCCAAGAAAATAGGCTGATTCTTCGCCAACAAAGGGAGGCCCCCAGGCCCGTGTATCATCCCCACGCCCAGGTTGCTCAATCTTTATGACGTCTGCTCCCATATCTCCGAGAAGCATAGTGCAAAAAGGGCCTGCGAGAACTCTGGTAAGATCTATAACTTTTAGTCCATCCAGGGCTCCAGGTCTTTTGTCATGGTTCATTATAGAAAATCCTCGGTTTTAAATGCAAACAGTCAAAGTACATTATGGCCTGCTATTTATAATTTTTCTTTAAAACCAGACGTTTTATTCAGGTTTATATTGATTGCGATTATTATTAAGGTCGTCAAGGTAGGTATCTACTGCTTGTTTGTTTTTCATTCGGAATTGCATAAAATCAGGTTTACGCTTCTCTAGAAACGCTTCCATTCCTTCATTGGCCTCATCGGTACCCCATACGTGGGCTAGTAATTCCATTCCATGTTGCCATGAAGCATAAAGTTCATCTGATTCGTGATTTAGAGATTTTTTAGTCATTCGTATTGTTTGACCGCTGTGTGACTTAATTGATTCACACCATTTTTCTGTCTCTCTACGTAACTCACCCTGCGGAACTACTTTATTAATCAATCCTATTTCAACTGCTTCTGCGGCCGTGAAGGTTCTAGCTAAGAAAATCATCTCACGAGCTAAACGTTCACCGATCATTCTGGGAATATATTGCGTAGCTCCTACTGTTGGACAAGCACCAACTTTAGCCCCGGATTGTCCAAACATTGCATTATCTGAAGCAATGACCATATCACACCAAAGGGCTAACTCGTGACCACCGCCCATGCACCATCCATTAACCATTGCAATAACAGGTATTGGCAATCCACGGATCGTCATTGCAGTTCCCAGCATACGGTCATTCCAATGATAAGCATTCGCCCAATTAAGTTTCATCATAGCTCCAAAGTCACCGCCTGCTGAGAATGAGGTGTTACCAGCACCTGTAACAACTGCGCAAACTATAGATGGATCATTCCGAGTTGATTTAAAAGCGTGAATTAACTCATCAAGTGTGTGCTCCCTGAATGCATTTTGGGATTTAGGTCTGTTGATGGTAATCCAAGCAACGTTGTTTTTGACCTCAAATAAAATGTCATTGAAATCTTCTGACGTTGGCATATTGGACATATAAATTCACTCCTTTATTTTATTGACATATGTTTTCGTAAGTTTTTTTTAAGTCTTTTGCAACAGGTGTTTGTATTGGTGGTATAGATTGTATAATTTGACATGACATATAGCTAATTTTCATTACGCCAACAACATAGTTAGTTTATTTTTGCTTTCTATTGGCTACTATTATTATTTGAGAGGAGAGGTCCCTATAATGTTTAACCCATTTAAAGAGGTCCAACTAATAGAGGCAAAAATATTTCAACCCTTGCCAGATAAATTCCGTAATAAACGACGTTCAGATTGGTCAGATCCTAATCGTCAAGGGGCTGAAGTTGAATGTTTTCTAGAAGGCCCTTCTTTTGATCGATTAGGCAATCTGTATTTTACGGATATTCCCTTTGGTCGTATCTTTCGCATACCACCTGGTGGAGATATAGAGTTAGTGGCTGAATATGATGGTTGGCCAAATGGACTAAAAATTCATAAAGACGGACGTATATTTATAGCCTGCTATAAATATGGCATAATGGAAGTTAACCCCAATGATGGCAGTGTTACGACGGTTCTGGGGTCAGTTTTTAGCGAAGGATTTAAAGGGACTAATGATCTTCACTTCGCTAAAAATGGTGATATGTATTTTACAGATCAGGGACAAACTGGAATTGCGGATCCTACAGGTCGAGTGTTTAGATGGGGTGCAGATGGTAGTTTAGATAGATTAGCGGTTAACGTTCCTAGCCCAAATGGTATCACTCTTAACCTTAAGGAAAACCAGTGTTACGTTGCGGTAACCAGGACGCAACAAATATGGCGTTTACCCTTGATGGCGGATGGCAATGTTTCGAAAACCGGAGTTGCTATACAACTTTCAGGTGGACATGCAGGGCCAGATGGAATTGAGACGGATTCCCAAGATGGCTTGTTGGTTTGCCATTTGGGAGTTGGAATTTGGCGTTTTGATGATAATGGATTGCCAACACATTTAATTCATTCGGGAGATGCTCACAGATTAATGACTAACATTGCCTTTGGTGGATCTGATAATAAAACTCTATACATAACAGATTCCCTTAATGGAAATATAATGACTGCTGACTTTCCAATAGCAGGAAAGAAAATGTATGGCCTAAGTTGACTAATTAAATTCTTTATTAATCAAGGAAACTATAGGTGGTCATATGAATGAATTCCCTAGAACATCAATCAAAAAAGTGTTGATTTACGGATATGGGGTTATGGGAGAGGCGGTTGCAAAGACTTTTGTTAAATCAGGTTTCGAGGTTAACGTATTTTCCTCTCGAGCTAATGAATTGGCAGATAGTGAAAAAGATCTAATATTTCATAAAACATTGCCTTCTGAGGTACCGGATTTAGTAATAGAATTTGTTCCGGAAGATATAGTTGATAAACAGAGGGTTTATCAACAAATTGAATCTGCATATGGTGGTAGGCCCTTAATAGCAACTGGTACCTCGGGTTTGGATCTAATTGTTCTTGCTAAAGTTCTTGAATATCCAGAGCGTTTCCTTGGTGTTCATTATTTTATGCCAGCTGAAAGTACAGCTGTTGTGGAGGTTATGGCTGGACCAAATTGTAAACCGGACGATGTTGATGATGTTTCAAACGCGATGAAATGTACTGGAAAAGAAACAGTGGTATTATATCAACCTGTAGTTGGATTTTTGATTAACCGTTTGCAACATATAATACTGCATGAATGTTACTATTTGATTGAAAATGGTGTAGCTGGTCCTGGAGACATAGATATGTCTGCTCGAATGATGTTGGGTCCACGTATGTGTATTAATGGATTGATTAAACAAAAAGACATAAGTGGTTTAGAAATACATGCAGCTGCTCAGCGCTCTATAGTACCAAATCTACATTCTGTAGATACGCCTAACCCGATGATTCAAAAGATGGTTGAACGTGGTGAATGTGGACTGGGTGAAGGAAAAGGTTTTTATGATTGGAGTAATATTGATGTTAACAATATACGAAGCAGAGCAGGTAGTAGACTCAAAAAATTAACTGAGTTCTTGAATAAAGAGATACTGGAAGATTCAAGTAATATAGAGCCACGTGCTCGTTCCAGAGAAGAGCTGTTAGAAAAATAATCACTTTATAAAATATTTATTAAACGGTAGGAAAATTAATGAAAATCACAAAAATAACTCCTATAGCTATCTCTTTGCCAATGACTAAGTCATTAAAAATGGGTGGCCGTGTTTTCAATAGTAGCGATAATGTTCTTGTAAAAGTAGAAACCGATAACGGCCTAGTAGGATGGGGTGAAGCCTCGGCTGCTCCTACTATGACTGGTGAAACAGTAGAAAGCATGATGGCAGCTTTGCTCTACCTAACTCCACAATTTATTGGTCGAGATCCATCAGAATTTAATAAAAACTTAGCGTTTATGGATTTTAGATTGTACGGAAACGCAAGTGCCAAGACTGCTTTAGAGATGGCTTTGTATGACATTACGGGTAAAGATTTAAAAAAACCTGTAGCTGAGTTATTGGGTTCAGTAAGGCGTTCTAGTATTCCTGTTTTGTGGATGTTAGCGTCAGGTAAATTAGATGAAGATATTGCAGATAGTAAGCAAAAACTCGATGAGGGTTTTAAATCATTCAAAATAAAAGTAGGTTCAAATCCTATAGATCAGGATATAGATAGAGCGATTAACGTTCGTGAACTTGTTGGTGAAGAAGTTCAACTTTCTTCAGATGCGAACCAGGGTTGGAATAAAGAGGAAGCAATTGATTTTGTTGTTGGTGTCGGGGATGCTCTAAGCTTTATTGAACAACCAATTTTAGGTTCGGATGTTGATGGAATGGCAGATATTCAAAAATCTACGGTAGTACCAATTGGGGCAGATGAGGGAATACATAGTATAAAAGATATAGAGTATCACAAAGAAAAGGGTGCAGCACAGGGCGGTAGTTTGAAAATGATAAAACTGGGCGGGGTCACCAAAGCTTATGAAGCAGCATGTTTATGTGAAGAATTAGGTATGAATGTTAATATGGCAGGTAAAGTTGCAGAATCTAGCATATCCAGTGCAGCTGTAATGCATATATCAGCTGCAGCACCGTCGTTGAATTGGGGTCTTAGTATTACAAAACAGTATGTAGCTAAGGATTTAGTTTACAACCCAGTAATAATTAAATCTGGCCAAGCGTTGCTGCCAGAAGGCTTTGGACTGGGAGTTGAAGTAAATGAGGATGTGGTACAAGAATTAGCAATTAGTAAATAAAGTAATTTAAAATCGTATATAGGGTGAAAATAGGAGAATGATATGAACTATCCGGCTGGAGACAGTTATGCTTCTAATGTTAAGGCTATTGGTTACTGTGACCTCGATGGCAAGCCTGGATTTAAACTGGCGCTTCATCAAGCAGGCGATCGCTGGTATTTATATACGGCAAAATTTTGGCATCCTGGTTTTTCCATTGTTGAGGTGACTGATCCTGCTAATCCACGTTTGGTAAAGTTCATAGAAGGCCCTTCAAACACTTGGACCTTGCAAGTTCAAATTGCTGATGGAAAAATGATTACATCACAGGAAAAAATAATGGAGGGTTGGGGTAATACACCTGGCCAAGAATATGGTGAAGGTTTTTTAATTTGGGACCTAGCAGATCCTGAGAATCCTGAACTTCAAGGACATTTTAAAACAAATGGGGATGGTACTCATCGAAACTATTATGATGGGGGCCGGTATGTTTATGCGACAGGACTTCCCGCTGGCTATGTTGGTCAAATATTGCAGATAGTGGATATAGTTGATCCAAAAAACCCTATTGAAGTTGGAAGATGGTGGAGGCCTGGTCAATGGGAAGCCGGAGGTGAATCTGGAGCCAGAATTGGTACAATGCTGCATGGTGGTGCTTATGTTAAAGGTGATAGGGCATTTTTACCTTATGGTGCTGGTGGATTCGTAATCCTTGATATATCAGATAAAACTAAGCCAACTATGATTAGTGATTTACCTTTTTCACCACCTTTTGTTAATTTTATTTCTGTACATACGGCGGTGCCCTTAAAGGGTAGAGATTTAGTAGTTGTAAACTCTGAAGCTATAAAAGAGAATTGTGAAGAGCCTCTAGGGTATTGTGGTATAGTTGATGTAAGTGATGAAACTAACCCTCATTTGATATCTTTATTTCCGCTTCCTGTTCCACCAGATGACGCACCTTATCGCAATTTTTGCGAACGAGGAGGTAGGTTTGGCCCTCATAATCAGCATCAACCACAAAATCAGGATATTCTTTATCAGGGTGAAGACTTGTCTTTCGTTACATATTTTAACGGAGGCTTACGGATCTATGATATTTCTGACGAAAGATTACCTCAAGAAGTTGGTTATTTTTTGCCCCCCGATCCTAGAGAACGAAGGGGTTTGCTACCGGCAAGCAAATTAGTTGCACAAACAGAAGATGTAATAGTAGACAATCGTGGAAATATTTTTATATCCGATAAAAATCATGGTATTTACGTTTTACGTTTTGATGGTTTGAATCCCTAGTTCCATTGTATTTGTTTGATTAGCATATGTTTAAACGTGCTTCTCGTAAATTTACGTTTTCTGCTTTGCGTTATACTATTCTAACAGTATGGCTTTTTGTAGTTATGTTTCCTATCTACTGGATAGTCGCCACTTCTTTTAAACAATCATCAGAATGGATAGCCTGGCCACCAGTATGGTGGTCGAGTGATCCCACATTTAGTAGTTATATTTATGTGTGGGTAAGTGGTATTTTTAATAGAAGTTATGGAACTGAAGTGTTAGGGCCATGGGATTCATTTATTAACTCATTTGTCATTGCGTTTAGCGCTTCAGTTATAGCTACTTTTCTGGGAGCAGTAATTGGCTATGGGGCTTCGCGTTATCAGATATTGACTGATAGGCAGCTATTGGCGACATTAGTTTTAAGGTTGATACCTCCTTTCGTTATAGCTGGACCACTTTTGCTCTGGTTCTCTGCAATTGGACTTGAGGATACGAGGTTTGGCTTGATACTTCTTTACGTAATTACTACTATTCCGTTTGCATTACTGGTGTTAAAAAGCTTTGTTGATGATATACCAAGAGATTATGAACAAGCTGCAGAATGTTTGGGGGCAAAACGTTATCAGGTTATTATAGAGGTTGTAATTCCTCTACTTAGACCAGGTATTGCTGTTACGTTTTTGTTTTTATTTATATTAAATTGGAGTGAGTTTTTTTTGGCCTTAATACTTTCTAAGTCCAATATATCAACACTACCAATGTACTTAAATCGCTACGGTGGAGGCGGAGCCTACGGGTTTCAGGCGGCCTTATCGATAGGTGCTACATTACCGCTCGTTATTATTGGTATGTTAATTCGTAAGCATTTAGTTAGAGGCCTAAGCTTTGGCTTTGTAAGAAAAGTTTAGAGTTTCTCTAATCGTTGCTTTCCTTATGTTGAATCGATACTTATTATAAAGAAAAATATGTGCTTAAGTTTTATTGTATATTGATTATCAGGTATAGGGTAATTCTATATTCCATATAAAATATATATAATTATAAGCGGTAGCTAAAACCTGTTATATAATATTAATTGAGATTAATTAGCTGGGGTAAACTATGAGGTTTGGTCTTTTTGGAGGTGCGCAGGCTGTACCGGGTGAAGTTGTTACTGAAGCGGCTCTCGGCTATCATGAATACGGCGAATATATAAAGCTAGCTGAGAAGTTGGGTTACAGTAGTGCGTGGCTTGTTGAACATCATTTTACTGGTTTCTCTCAACTATCTGCTACGTTAAACTATCTTTGTTATCTTGCTGGAATAACTTCAAAAATTCGGCTTGGTAGCGCTGTCGTTGTCGTTCCATGGTTTAATCCTATCATGTTAGCGGAACAAGTTGCTACTCTAGATCAGATTTCCAGAGGCCGATATGACTTTGGAATTGGACGTGGGTATAGGGCAAATGAGTTTGTAGGTTTTGGGATAAATATGGACGCCGCAGAAGAAATTTTTCAAGAATCTATTTCTATTATAAAACGGGCTTATACAGAGAAGGAGCGTTGGTCTTACAAATCAGATCGATGGGAATTTAATCAGTTAATTGTTGAACCACCTACAGTACAAGATCCTTATCCTCCAATGTGGGTAGGTGCTGGTAGTGAAGGTTCAATTCGCAAAGCCGCACAAAGCGGTTATAATTTGTTGTTAGATCAAATGTCACCATTTGAGTCTATAGGAGAAAGAATAAATTATTACCGTGATGAAGTAGAAAAACAAGGTCTTGAATTTGATCCTTATTCAGTAGCTGTAACACGAGGTCTTATGGTTGCGAATAATGATAGTGAACGTAAAGAAGCACATATACTAAGGGGTAAATTTATTACTGAGGTGCAGGTTTTAGCAACTGATACAAAATTTCAGGCTAAATCTTTTAATCCAGTAGCCGATACCCGCTGGAAAGATCGAGGTGATCCTGATTTAGTTTCTGAAGGAGGTGCTATCCTGGGTAACTCAGAGGAGATGGGAGAGCGAGTGCAAAAGCTTTATGATCTTGGTGTAAGAAATGTTCTGGCACACGATTTAAGTGGCTCTAGCGAATCTTTACAGCAATTTGCCGAGGAAGTTATGCCTCATTTTATTGATAAAGAAGGACCTATTTCACAGGCGGCAGAGTAAGTACTTATAAAATCACTAATAATCATAGAAACTTTGTCTACATAAAAGAATTTCATTTTAAAAAGGAATAAATTATTGGACGCTCCTGTGTTTGGTACTGGACCTTATGCCATAAGCCAACCGGTTACTCGTACTGAGGATCCACGCCTTCTGCGAGGTGATGGTGAGTACACTGATGATAGAAACATTCATAATCAGGTTTTTGCTTTTTTTGTTCGTTCGCCTTTTGCTCATGGAAAAATAGATTCGGTGGTTGTTGAAGCTGCTAAACTGTCACCTGGAGTGCTAGCAGTTCTAACGCATAGCGATGTTGATGAAGAAGGTTATGGTACCCTTCCCAATAACCTACCGCTTAAGAGTAAAGATGGCTCGGCTTTAGTTAAACCTCCTCGTCCGATTCTGGCTAAAGATCGTGTTAGGTATGTAGGTGAACCTGTTGTTGCAATTGTCGCTGAGACTATGGATCAAGCAAAAGATGCAGCTGAATTGGTTGAGCTAAATATTAATAGTTTGCCAGTTAATACGAATATAATTAACTCTGTAGCAGCTGATGCCTTTCAATTACATGAGGAAGCTCCAGGTAATGTTTGTATAGATTTTCAAATGGGAGAGGTTGATGCCACATCAGAAGCTTTTTCTTCTGCTGACCATATTACTAAGATTCGATTAGTAAATAATCAAGTATTTGTGTCGGCTATGGAACCGCGAGCTTTCATCGGCGACTACAACAAAAGTGAAGACAGATATGTTGTCTATACGGGGTGCCAAGGAGTTTTTGGCATGCGTAATCTTCTAGCTTCTATTATGAAAAAAGAACCAGAACAGTTGAGAGTTATTACGGCAGAGGTAGGAGGTTCATTTGGTATGAAAGCGATGCCATACAATGAATACCCGGTTATTTTACTCGCTTCAAAAATGCTAGGTAGGCCCGTTAAGTGGACGGCGGATCGAACGGAAAGCATGCTATCGGATCATATGGGTCGTGGTAGCCTTTATGATGCTGAATTAGCATTAGATGAGCAAGGTAAATTTTTAGCTGTTAAAGTCTCGGGGCTTGCTAATATGGGTGGGTATTTGACCGGTACTGGACCTCATGCCCAAACTATGAATGTTTTCAAAAATATTACTTGTATGTATCAAACCCCACATATTGATGTAAATATGAAATGTGTTTTTACCAACACAACATATGTGGGCGCATATAGAGGGGCTGGCCGTCCTGAAGGTAACTACATAATGGAGAGATTAGTTGATGCAGCTGCTCGCGAAATGTGCATGGATCCGATTGATATTCGTCGTAAAAATCTTATTCCCTCCTCTGCCATGCCATATACAGCTGCAAGTGGACAAATTTATGATAGTGGTGAATTTGAACAGGTTTTAGACAAGGCGTTGGTTTCATCAGATTGGAAAGGGTTTGTTAATAGACAAAAAAAATCTGAGAAAAATGGCTTTGTTCGAGGAATTGGTATTTGTGCTTATTTAGAAGTTTCGGCACCATCTGGAAAAGAGATGGGGGGATTACGATTTGGCACAGATGGCCGTGTAACAATTGTTAGTGGTACTCTCGATTATGGACAAGGTCATCGGGCAGCTTTTGCACAAATATTATCAGCGCGTCTAGGTATACCATTTGATAGTATTGATTTACTTCAGGGGGATAGTGATGAGCTAATAATTGGAGGAGGAACTGGTGGTTCTCGTTCTGTAATTGCAGAATCTGGAGCAATATATGAAACAGCAGATAAGGTCATTGAAAAAGGTCGTGTCATAGCTGGCCATATTTTTGAGGCCTCTGTAGAGGATGTAGAATATATAGACGGTGAGTTTCTTATTTCTGGTACCGATCGCAGTATTGGGATTATTGAATTAGCTAAGCGTACACTAGAAAACGCAGGTGACCACAACTTACCGGAAAGTCTTGATACAGAATTAATTCATACTACTGCGCCTTCATCATTTCCTAATGGCGTACACGTTTGTGAAGTTGAGATTGATCCTGATACGGGTGTTGTACGCACTGATCGCTACACGGTAGTCGATGATTTTGGAACTATAGTCAATCCACTTTTAGCAGAAGGTCAGGTGCATGGGGGGGTAGTTCAAGGTATCGGACAGGCTTTAATGGAAAACATTGTATATGATGAGGACGGACAGCTATTGACCGGCTCATATATGGACTATCAGCTTCCTCGGGCTGTGGAAATACCAAATATAATATTTGATGATTATCCGGTTCCTGCTACTACTAATGTTATTGGAGCTAAAGGTGCAGGAGAAGCCGGCTGCAGCGGAGCACTTTCTGCAGTAATGAACGCAGTTGTTGATGCTCTTTTTAAGTTCGGTATTACAAACATTGATATGCCTGCAACTCCACAAAATATTTGGAATTTAATTCAAAAAAAGTAGCTAGAGCCCGATAATTTTCTCTATAGGAAGTTATCATAAATCCAACGAGTAATTATAACTGTTTTAAATACATCATTTTTAACCATTGGTTCATTATATACTAGCTCATAGGCTGATTTTTTGTTTTCCACCTCAATTATGAATAGGCTACCTATCAACTGAGTACCATTCTCGTTTCGCAAGGGACCATGGGCTACGAATTTGTCAATAATTTGACCTTGATATTTATGATGTGCTGCTGAGCTTTGTTTGCGTCGTGCTGATGCATTTGGACCGTCAATACATTCACAAATATATAGTTGTTTTTCTGGATCTAACTTACGGTCCATATATTTTAATTTTTTACTACTTACAAACCTTGTTATCTCAGGTTTTTCTAGTAGACCAGACTGACTATATACATTATTTTTTATATAAGATTCAGCCGCATTTTTATCAGGTGCATCAATTATACACATTATTCCTGTGGTTTCAGAGCTATTATCAGATATAAATTGTCCAGAAAAATGTATTGAACAGAGATGTTTTATGACAAAATTTTGGTATTTAGTTTCGTTGTTTTTTCGATGAATATCTGTATTTGGTTTATATAGTGATTTGATAAAGTAATGAGGTCGCTGAGACTGATAGTACTCAGTTAGTTTTTTGCCAGATAACCCATATCTTGGATCGTCTGATCTGTATCCATTTGGGTTATTCAATAAATTTTACAAAACATATTAAGCAACGGATTTTTCTTCTAATAATGTGGCAGCATATGTTTGTCGTCTTTTCAACACCGCAATATATTCAGATTCGAAGTTTGAAGGTACTGCCCCAGTAATACGCTCATCAGATAATAGACTATCACACCAAGCTTTAATGTATGGAAAATCTTTTAGCACATCATTTTGTAAGAATTTGTCAACCAAACAATATCTTTGTAAAAACGGCGCATAGGCTGCATCAACTAAACTTAGTTTTTCACCGTTAAAATAGGGTCCATTGTTTCTTCGGCTATGTTTTAGGGCTGTTTCAATTCGTTGGAGTTTTTTCGGGGCCGACTCTAAAGCTAGTAACATATCCTTTTGGGTTTTTGCATACCCAATAGAATTTAGAGCGCTAGCAAAGTCGGACGTAAAATCTGTCCAAGCTCGATTATGAGCACGTTCGATTGGGTCCTTTGGGTGTAACTGTGGTTTAACCATTTCATCAAGAAACTCAGCTATAGCATTGGATTCAAATAATATATCTTCATCTACCTTTAGTAAGGGTACTTTTCCATGTGGCGATATTTCTAGAAACCAGTCCGGCTTATCTTGGAGATTTATATATGTAACTTCGAATTCAACTTCTTTGGCACGCATCAGTATCACGGCGCGCTGAACCCATGGTCAGGTAAATGAGCTGATGAGATGGTACTTAGGCATTTAAGTCTATTCCTTCATATGAATTATCTATTACAATGATAATCTACTTATTATTATTTTAAGCAAAAATCTATTATAGTTATTTTATGTTTATAACACTTTAACTACCTAATACTTATAACAAAAACATCATGTGTAAAATATATCGCATGCTACTTAATTACTCAATTATTTTACAAGTGATTATTTACGTAACTTAACTGAGTTTATTTTAGTCGGATCCAGACTTTGTCGGAATACCTCCTTTTATTACCCAGCTGTAACGTTCGTCTAACAGGGGAGATAGTGGCCTTCTCTTTTGATCATCTAAACCAATCCACATTCGTAATAGGTGACGTTGTTTATCAGCTCCGCTAGTATTTTCAAAAGCTGAGCGTGCATGGAGTGTTCTATGATTACTAAGAAATTGCATATCCCCTTCCTTTAACATCATTGATAGGCGTAGCTCAGGCCTTTGTGATACCTGTTGTGCAAACTCAATTGCATCGATTTGAATTTTGCTAGCTGCTAGATGTTTGCCGTGCCTAGTAACCATTTGGATAAATCGTCGGCTAGTTATTCGAGAAGTAATCACTCCATTAACTGAGCTAAACATAGGCATTGTATACCAAGGTGGTGTGCCCGCTGGCTCTTCATCTGCCCAATCAATGTTGTACGGTTGGTAAAGAGCTTCGAGGAATTCTGGTTTTTCGTGCAATATAACATTATGAACGGTTTCTGCACTTACAATGAAACTTTCACCGCCTGATTTTGCAGCTCGCGAGCAGAAAAGCCCCAAAATGTCCACTGGCATTAGATCACAGTGGAAATCCATTTTGCTAGATGTTTGGTATGGGCGAGCAGTAGGGTCGTTGATGCTCCGGCCTTCATCACGTACATGGCCAAGAAGGTGTCCACGAGAATTTTGAGAAACTGGATTACCAATATTTATACCTATACCCCAATAAATTAATTCACAGTCGTTATCACTATATTTTTCTCTTGGTAATCCACGAATAATGGTTAAGCCCTTATCATTTTTTATGAAGTCTACAACTCTATCAATTTTTTTAGATAAGTTGGGCAGACAGAATTCCTTAGCAGCAAACGGAATTTTAAGATTAGCAGTTTTTACAGAAAGAAGTGCTGACTCTATTTCACTTATGTCTTCTTCATCGAGATACATAACCCAACTGCTGTCGTTTTGTATTTTTGGGCCAAACCACACACCTGGTCCAGTTAACATGTGATCAATTAGTTCTATAGTCATTTTATCTGCCGCTACCTATGTAAGGTGAAGTAATAACATTAAACAACTCAAATAAATTTTTTAATTGTCTTAGTTGATTAACACAAATTAGTTTTCATTACGTGGTATATCAGCGGCTTCTTCCAAAAGTTTGAGAATTATGGCGGCATCTTTATCTTTCCACCCTCGTTCGGCTGCTTGATCGTAATATGATCCGGCAACATCAAACAGTGGTGTTGGAACACCTAGCTTTTGAGCAAACTCTTCAATAATTAATTTGTCTTTTAGTTGTATTGCTAGAGCTGCTGTTATGTTGTTTTCATAATCTCCAGATTTCCAAACTTCCGATCTAGTGTCAAATATACGAAGATGAGCAGCACTATCACGAACGACCTCTATAAATAAATCTAAATCTATACCTGCCTTCCGGGCCATCACAAAACCTTCTGCGCAAGTTAGATTGTGTATCGCTATCATTAAATTAAGGATGTACTTAATTTTAATGCTAGTGCCAAATTCTCCAACATAAATTACTGAACGACAAAAACTATTAAGGGCTGTTTCAACTCTTGCAAAAGCTTTTTTATCCCCACTTACTATCATGGCAAGTTCACCGGCTTGAGATTGTGGGCGGGCTCCTGAAACTGGGGTGTCTAGCAAACTGCAGCCTTTTTCAATTAAATAATTTCTTGTTTCTTCTTTAACTTCTTCAGGAAATGTGCACAGATCACCAACTACTAATCCCGGCTTGGCGTTCTTATAAATTGTTGACATTGTCTCCTGATAGGATCCAAGAGAAGCTACGGCAACCATTATCAAATCACACTTCGATGCAATTTCGTCTGCTCCATTTGCTGCATTTATATTATTTATTTTTAGTCGTTCTAAATCAATATCGTACCCGATTACTTCGAATCCACCTTTAACAAGATTTGTAGCTACTCCGTTACCAATATTACCTAATCCGATTACGCCAGTTATTAGATCCATGGATATATCTCCTAGATTACTTTCACTTTATATTTTTAGAGGTAGAATATTTAGTATTTTTTTCTTGGTATGCCGGCCATTTGCTCGTAAATACGAGTTATTACGCCGGGATCTTCGCCGCCGAAGCCTTGGGCTAGGGCTGCGTAGGTAGGTACCATACTTCCGAGAAAAACGGGTACTGGTACATTATATTTTTTTGCATATTCTTCTATCAGCTCGTTATCCTTCATCATGATTGTTAAGTCGGCGGTTTTCATTTTTAAGTCGGCGTATTCATCTTCAATCATTAATGGACCACGATATTCTATTACCCTAGAATTCCCTGCTGATGGCTTGAGCACTTCTTGAAAGGTTTTTAAATCTACTCCTGATGCCCTGGCCAGAGTTATGGCTTCAGCAAACGCGGCACCATGCACGGATATTAACATATTTATTAATAGTTTTAATTTTGAACTTTTACCAAATGAACCAACATAATAAAACACCTTAGTGAATCCTGGTAATATAGGTTTAACCTTATTAAAAGCATTTTTAGGCCCGCTAATCATGATGGATATTTCACCAGCTTCAGCTTGTCTCCCAGCGCCGCTAACTGGAGTGTCTAACATTATTGCGCCAGCTTTTTTTAGAGCGCGTTGATTTCTTTCCTTTTCATCGAAGCTAAGTGTACTTGCTTCTAGAACAATAAGTCCCTTCTTTGCTCCTGCAATAATACCTAGCTCACCCTGGATTACATCATCAAGTATTAAAGCGTTTGCTACAGAGGTAATAATAATACTAGAATTTTGAGCTACTTCTTTATTACTCTTTGCAACAATCCCACCGGCTTTTTTAAAAATATTTGATCTTACTGGACTAGGATCGTAACCGGTAACATGAAATCCATTTCTTGCTAGGTTACTGGCAAATGCTCCTCCCATAATTCCCAGTCCACACACACCGATCTGTAAAGCCATAAGTACTCTCCTTAGTTAATAATTAAATTAATTATTAATAGTACGCTTTTAAAATATTGATTTATAGTGGAGCATAATATTTTAAGTTATCTAGGGACTAGGATAAAATACAAATTTATATCTTTAAAGTGGGGTAATTGAGTAATGATAAAAGCGGGCATCGTAGGTCTCGGATGGTGGGGACAAAATCTAGTTAGTTCGGTGCAAGGAATTAGTGATTCAATAGTTTTCACTTCTGGTGCAGTTCGTCACCCTAAAAAAGTTACTGAATATGCAAGCAAAAATAATCTAGAGTTATTTGGTAGTTATCAAGCTATGTTGTCTGATGCGGATATAGATGCAGTAGTACTTGCTACTCCTCATTCTGTGCATGCTGATCAAATGGTGGCTGCAGCTCAAGCTGGAAAGCATATATATAGTGAAAAACCTTTCACTATGAACAGGGCCGATGCAGAACGTTCTATACAGGCAGCTAATAAAGCTGGTGTTAAAATTGTAGTAGGCCATAACAGACGTTTTCATCCGGTTATGAATGAATTACGAACGCGTCTCAAAGCTGGAGAATTAGGAACTCTTTTGCATGTAGAAGCGACTGAGTCTGTTCCAGCTGGTATGATGCTTCCTTCTGATAATTGGCGTTTTGATCGCAATGAGTGGCCAGCCGGGGGTATGACTCCAATGGGAATTCATTTGATCGATGGCATGGTAGACTTATTTGGAACCATTTCTTCCGTGTTTTGCCAAAGCGTGAATAGAGTTGTAGAGGCGGATATAGATGATACCACTTCCGTTCTATTAAAATTTGATAACGGTATGACTGGTTATATTGCTGTTATGGTGGCCGCGCGTCAAAATTTACGTTTTGCTATTCATGGCACTCAATCATCTGTATTTATTAGTCCGCGTTCATATAATCAAATGCAAGTACTTCCATTTGAGGGAGAGATTGAAAATATTGATTTTGGCGACTTTAATATTGAAGGCGATGCTTTGAATTTAGAACTTGAAGCCTTTGCAGCTGCGATAGATGAAAGAGAACCTTATCCGATACCACATAGTCAAATTATACATGTTGTGGCGGTTCTAGAAGCAATAATTAAATCATCGGACACAAATAAGTCTATAGGAGTTAATTAAAATAATTTCCTCTATAATCAAATCTTTGAGTGCTATTACTTTAGCCACTAATAATATGAAGAAATCGATAAGATTCTATGAGTCTCTTGGCTTTGTTATGCTTTATGGAGGCAATGATGCAGAACTCACTAGCTTTAAGGTTGAATCAAGCTTTTTGAATATAGTTAATCTTTGTAGAGATGCTCCTCTTAATTGGTGGGGAAGGGTTATTTTTTATGTCGAAGACGTTGATGAAATGTATGATCGAGTTATAGCCCTAGGACTGTTGCCAGAATTTTCACCGAGGGATGCTAGATGGGGAGAGAGGTATTTTCACCTGAATGATCCTGATGGCCACGAATTAAGTTTTGCTCAACCGATAGGTTGAGATTTAATCTTAATTTGGTATAAAATCTACCACCATAATATTTTCTAATATTGGTGATGCTATGCTGAGAGCAGCTTGATGTAGAGGATGAGGTCCATACTTTTCTAGCGTTTCTTTAGTGTCCATTGTTACTATACCAGCGTGGGAGAAATTACCTGCACGATCTGTAAAATTAATACCCCATTCTACGTCTTGTACCCCGTCAATTTTTCCAACAAAGTCTGATACTGAATTAAAAAAATCATTAATGGTTGCTTCATCGGCATTGTCTTTCCATTCAACGAGTACCACGTGTTTAATTGACATCTATATTCTCCAATTAGTTAAAAATTTTGTTATTATATATTAGGGTAATAGTTTATCTAGAACGCAGGCCACAATTGACATTTAAATTAACCCACTAATGAATGGAGTATTTGGTGTAGCAAAATACAAAGAGGCATGAGTTATTACTTCAGGTCTTCTAGGTCATCCAGCTATTATTGCATTACCTATTATTTACTATACCTGTTTATGTACTTATGAGGAAGTTTTTGTATAAGTTTTATTATTAGACGAATTAATTTGCTTTGCTGAAAGAGGGCTAATTAATGCGGAATGATTGATTTAATATTATTACATATACTATCGTGATTAGGCATTTCGAGGTATACAAGAATAACTATTAATAAGGTGTGCATCAACATCAAAGTTAATTATGGGAGATGGAAATGGATGACATAAAAACAGGCGCTGATAATATGTTTAGAAGTGAAGTTCGCGAAGGTATGCGCATTGATTGGGATGTGCCAATTGTGATGGATGATGGATTAGTACTTCGAGCTAATGTTTACAGACCAGATGACGATAAAAAATATCCAGTTATTATGTCGTATGGGCCATACGGAAAAGACCTACATTTTGAGGAATTATATAAAACTTGTTGGGACCTTATGTGTCAAAACCATCCAGATGTTCCTATAGGCAGTACAAATATTCACCAAGCATGGGAGGTTGCTGATCCTGAGAAATGGATACCAAGAGGCTATATTCTTGTACGAGTGGACTCTCGAGGTGCTGGACGTTCTCCTGGTTATCTTGAGGTCTTTGCAAGACGCGAAACTCTAGACTTTGCCCAATGTATTGAATGGGGAGGAGTTCAGAGTTGGTCGAGCGGAAAAGTAGGATTAAGTGGTATTTCATATTACGCCATTAATCAATGGATGGTAGCCGCTGAACGACCGAGTCATTTAGCAGCTATTTGTCCTTGGGAAGGATCTGCTGACTATTACAGAGAAGGTTCTTATCATGGAGGAATTTACTCTACCTTTGCTAAGCATTGGTATGATATGCAAATCATGCAGATTCAGCATGGATATGGGGACCGTGGATATAAATCTCGTGCAAATGGAGAATTGGCTGCAGGCCCAGTCACACTATCCGATGAAGAATTAAAAGATAATAGGTTTGACTTGCATGCCACTCTTAGCGCTCATCCACTTGATGATGAATTCTATGCTGAACGTTTTATTGATTTTTCTAAGATTGAGGTGCCTATACTTAGTTGTAGTAATTGGGGTGGTGCGCCGCTACATCCAAGAGGTAATTTCAATGCCTTTATGCATTCAGCTTCACATGAAAAATATCTTGAAGTACATGGTTTAGAACACTGGTCCTTATATTATACTGATTATGGAAATGATATTCAGTGGCGTTTTTTTGATAAGTATCTAAAGGGTGATGATTCGATGTGGGAAAGCCAACCACGTGTATCTTTGAACGTTCGTCATCCGGGAGAGAAGTTTGTTTTACGTGACGAAGATGATTGGCCTTTGCCTAGAACTAATTGGACAAAATTTTATTTTGAGCCTGAGGGCCAAGTACTATCTAGTAGCCCTAGCGCGAACTCAGCAGATATTACATATAAGGCGATGGGAGATGGTCTAACTTTTGTATCTAATCCTGTGGAAAAAGAAACTGAAATATGTGGGCCTATGGCCGCTAAGTTATTTGTTTCTTCAGATACTAAGGATGCGGATATCTTTGTAATACTTAGGGTATTTCAGTCTGACTTTAAAGAAGTAACCTTCCGCGGTGCACTTGATCCTCATACACCTGTTGCTTCAGGCTGGTTGAGGGCCTCGCATCGGAAAACTGATCCTGATAAATCAGAAGAATGGGCGCCATACCACACTCATGACGAAATACAAGAATTAAGTCCAGATGATGTTTATGAACTAGATGTCGAGATACATGCTACTGGAATTGTATTGCCAGAAGGTTATCGATTTGCGTTATCTATAAGAGGTTGTGATTATGTTTATCCTGGGGAACCAGATACAGGGCTTTCTAATATGAAAAATACTTTTACAGGAGTAGGACCATTTCTTCATGATGATCCAGAGAATAGACCTGCTGAAATTTTTGATAATAATGTTACTCTTCACGTTGGAAGTAATTATCCCTCACATTTATTACTGCCCATCATTCCGGAGAAATAAATTATTTATACATTACTATGACTGAATGGAGAATATAATGAAGGCGGCGGTTATACATGAGTTTGGTGGTCCAGAAGTTCTCAAGTATGAGGAAGTAGAGACCCCAAAAGTTGGACCTAATGATGTTTTGGTTAAAGTTCATGCAGTTTCTGTTAACCGAACATTGGATCTAGAGGTTAGGGCAAATAAATATGCACGAACTCCGCCTTTACCTCACGTGTTGGGTGTAGACCCGTCAGGAGTAATAGAAGCTGTGGGTCATAATGTTACGGATCGCCATATTGGAGAAAGAGTTTATGTAAGTTTATTCGTTCCCTCTGATGATCCAGCAGCTACAAACTTACCTGGTGTAGGTGGAGTAGATTTTCTAGGTGTTAATATTTGGGGCGGTTATGCAGACTATGTTAAAATACCTGCCTCAGTAGTATATCCAATACCAGATAGTTTAGGCTTTCATGATGCAACTGTTATTGGCCGACATCTAGCTACGGCAATTAATCAAGTGGAAGGCGTCGGAAATGTAACCGAAGGCGATTGGGTACTAGTTATGGGTGCTGCAGGTGGTTTAGGAAGTGCTGCGGTTCAAGTTGCAAAAAATAATGGAGCAAATGTGATAGGTGCTGCTGGAGCTGATAATAGGGTTGAAGCAGCACTTGAAATGGGTGCTGATTACGCAATTAATTATAGGAAACAGGACCTTTCTGAAGAAGTGTTGCGCATTACTGATGGTAAGGGAGTTAAATTAGTATGCGAGAATATTGGAGATCCGGAATTGTTTACAGGCGCTTTTAACAGCATGGGCCGAGGTGCTAAAATGGTTACAGCTGGAGCTCATGCAGGTGGAAATGTATCTCTGGACTTATGGAAACTCTACCTTTTTCAACTTCAAATTATAGGCGAACCAAGGGAACAACCTGGTGGGCTAGAAAAGGCTCTAAAGCTTGCAGGAGAAATAACTTTTAAAACTTTAATAGATAGAGTTATGCCTCTTAGTGAAGCTCCTGAGGCTCATAGAATAGTTGCAGAGAGAGGGGGGCTTGGAAAAGTAATTATGGATCCAACTCTTGGCTAGGTGTTTAAAATAATTTAACTTTTTAAATAAGTATATATAATTATAATTCGACTATAGTTTTAAAAGGCTCAATGTTATGACAGAAGTTATCGCTGACTTTGGAAAAATAGACTCTCCCGTAATTATTGAATTGATAGAATTATTGGGTGATCGCCTAACAACTGCGCTTGCAGTGCGTGAACATCATGGCCATGGAGAAGACTATTTTGCACCTTATCCCCCTGATGCAGTTTGCTTTCCCCATAGTACAGAAGAAGTTTCGGAAATAGTTAAAATTTGTTCTAAATATCAAACTCCTATTATTCCATTTGGGACAGGCACCTCCGTTGAAGGGCACGTTACCGCTCCGTATGGAGGAATTACTATTGATCTTATGCAGATGAATTCTGTCGTTGAGGTTAATGCGGAAGACTTAGATTGCAGGGTGCAAGCCGGGGTCACTAGAAAAGAGTTAAATGAGTATTTACGAGACACGGGCCTTTTTTTTCCTATTGATCCAGGTGCTAATGCCTCTATCGGTGGAATGGCCGCTACAAGGGCTAGCGGAACCAATGCAGTAAGATATGGCACCATGAGGGAAAATGTTCTCGGACTAACTGTTGTAACGGCAGATGGAAGGATCATAAGAACTGGTGGGAGGGCAAAAAAGTCTTCGGCTGGCTATGATTTAACGAGATTATTCGTTGGTTCTGAGGGGACGCTGGGTGTCATTACGGAGGTGCAACTTAAACTGCACGGAATTCCAGAGAAAATAGCTTCGGCTGTTTGTCAGTTTCCATCGACGGCAGATGCTGTTGATAGCGTTATATTAACCATACAATCAGGTATTCCTGTTGCTCGTATTGAGCTACTTGATTCTCTAATGATGAGTTGGACCATAAATTATTCTAACCTTGATAATTACGAGGCTAAACCCACATTATTTTACGAGTTTCATGGAACCGAAATTAGTGTTGAAGAACAGACTCAGGCAGTAAGATCTATAATAGATGAATTTGGTGGTTCAGCGTTTCAATGGACTAGTTCTACCGAAGAACGTAACAAACTTTGGCAAGCGCGTCATGATGTGTACCACGCCTGTATAGCTCAGTTTCCTGGCAAACAAGGTATATCAACAGATGTATGTGTACCAATATCGCGTCTAGCTGAATGTATAATGGCTACTGAACAAGATACATTAGCATCAGGTTTTGAAGCCCCCATAGTCGGTCATGTAGGTGACGGTAATTTTCATAGTATTTTTCTTGTTGATATTAATGATGAAGAAGAAATGAAGAGAGCTAAAGACTGTAATGACCGATTAATACAAAGAGCTCTAGCTGTGGGTGGTACATGTACTGGTGAACATGGTATTGGCGTTGGTAAGATTGATTTTTTAATTGCTGAGCATGGTGAAGCCGTAAGCCTTATGCGTTCTGTGAAGAAAGCTCTAGATCCTGAGAATATTATGAACCCTGGTAAGGTACTACGCATTTAGAAAAAATGGTTGTTTCTTGGAATCCAACTACAAATATTTAAATACTATTTATGTTTAGAATCTGAGATATTGGAGACACAAATGAGAGAAAATGTTATTCAACTCCGTGACGTTCCATCGATTAGAAAGAATGTTGATAGAGAGGAATGGCAGGCGAGAGTTGATTTGGCAGCTGCATATCGTTTGGCTCACGAATATAGGTGGGCTGATAGCATCTACAATCATATTTCTATGAGAATTCCTAATGACCCTAACTTTTTTTTAATAAAAGCCCATGAGTTATTATATAATGAGGTGTGTGCTTCAAATTTGGTTAAGGTTGATATGCGACGAGAAGATGTTGATGAATCTTTGCACGTCAACCGTCCTGGTTTTACTTTGCACGGTGGATTACTTATAGATCGTCCAGATATTAATTGCTGTTATCACACTCACATCGCCTCTTGTATAGCTGTGGCAAATCAAAAAGAAGGGCTTTTGCCTGTTTCTCAAACTGCTATTAGATTCTCTGGAGATATTGGTTATCATGATTATGAGGGAATAACAGAAAACCTTGATGAACGTGAGAGAATTGCAAATAACCTAGGTAATAAAAACGTGTTATTAATGCGCAACCACGGAGTTGTGACTTGCGGTGAATCTGTACGTGATGCTTTTGTTCGTATGCGTGATATTGCAGATGCATGTGATTTACAATTGCGTCTTCAAGCTGCTGGTAAAGAATTTATTTTACCCTCAGAAGACGTGTTAAAAACTTATGAAAAACAGCGTGTCACCCATGACTCAGGTAGAGGAAGTGCGGATTGGCCGGGCTTCTTAAGACGACTAGACCAAATTGATCCTACATACCGCGAGTGACTAAAAAATATTTTTTGTAGTTTGTTCATGCAGCTTATTCTAAAGTTTAAATATCTATAAGTTCAGCAAGTCTGAATATGGATTTTGATTTAACTAAGGAGATAAAGTCATTATTATAGATCATCGGACTTATTATACAAAAGCTACAAGAACCGGGGACTTTCTTGATCTTTGGGAACGCATGGCTCTACCATATCAGATGAAATATCTTGAAGGGTTCGTTGGGATGTTTACTTGTGACGTGGGTGACCTAAGTCAGGTGGTCCATATGTGGCGTTACGAAGATCAAGGAGATCGTGAACGTAGACGCTCAGCTATGTATGAAGATAATGGCTGGTTAAAATATATAGAGGAATTAAAAAGCTCAGAACTAATTGTAAAGATGGAGAATAAGATATTGAAGCCTGTATCATTTTCCCCCTTAAAGTGAATTAACGTTTTAAAACAATATTAACTTGAGCTATTACTATTTTTAAGAGCTAGTTTAAATTTTCTGTCACGTTTGAGCTTTGACTCTAAGCGCAGAGCGTCGCCTATGGGTAGTGGATCACTAGTATATATTAAAACCCAAGGTCCACGACCTCTCGTAAATTTAGCCCCTTTTCCAGCATTATGTTGAGCTAGTCTTCTAGTAATATTCAATGCTATGCCTGTGTAAAGAGTGTTCTTCTTGTTTCGTATTACATAAACAAAGTAAGAGGATGTAGCTATTGATGTTTCTATCATTTTTTCAGTTTTTTTAGTAGTGAGGAGGTACTTGATCTTCTACTGGTGGGCTGAAATTAGTATTCTCAAATGCTTTAAACTGATCAATTAGGTGATTTACTTTTTGATTAAGCTTATCAACGTCCGTGCCCTGCTTAGTAATAACAATTGATAGGTCTTCTGTCATACGTTCTTGGTGGGCTAGTTGTGTTTCTAATTCGTTTATTCTCTGTATTAAAGTATCAATCATGAAGGCTTTCCTAATAATATATTAGAGTTATTATAAAACTTACGAGTTTAGTACTTGTATTTACTTTTCAATAGCTTGTGTTAAGGGCATGTGCCAAATCGGGTAGTTATAAAATATTATTTTAGAATTTTTTGAAAATCAGAAATTTATTTTTAATTAATTAAGGACTAGGTGTAAAATTTAATCAAGCTACACATGAGGATAGATAAAGTGATTAAAGCTCGAATAGGTGTGTTATCGCCGGTAAATGTTGCATTCCCAGCAATAAAGGATGCGTTTTTAAAGATATGGCCAGAGGCAGAGCCAATCTGTTTACTAGATGAATCTCTGTATGTGGATTTCGTGAATTCTGATTTTACTGTACAACCTGATCTACCAGAAGAAGCATATACCAGGATTGCTAATTTATTTCAGTACAGTAAAAATACTGGCGTAGATGGTATAATTTTTTGTGGTTCTGTATTTGGATCATTAGTGGAAGAAGGAAGGAAAGATTTAGATATTCCAGTCCTTACTTCATTCGAGGGTATGATAGAGGAAGCTTTTAGTTACGGCCCTAGAATTGGTATTGTCACCACGGCAGAAGGTTCTTTAAGTTGTCTGACGGATGATATTAATAGGTATTCTCAAAATAATTTTCTTAAATGCACGATTGTATCAGAAGTAGCAGATGGTGCGTTTCAGAAAGCTCTAGATGGAGATATAGAGAAATCAGACGCAATGGTAATTGAATCTGCCTGTATGGTAACTGAATACGATAGTTTAATGCTAGGTCAATTTTCTATGGGACGAGTTGCTAGCAAAATAATAGATATTATTGAAAAGCCGGTTTTAACTGCTCCTGAATGTGCAGTGAAAAAAATGAAGCGTCTAATAGAAGTATAATTAGCCAGTATAAAAAAGATAATTATTTGAAAAACAAGTGTGGTTAAAAGTTAAAGGTATTTTATGACAGAACGTAAAAAATCACCACCTCCGGTGCGAAACCCAAGTAGCCCTAATTTCAAGGTTCCACGAGGGGCTTGTGATACGCATTTTCATATATTTGGACCATATGATCGATTTCCTCTGCTCGAAAACCGTTCAATGGATCTCGAGGAGTGTACCTTAGAGAATCTGCTAAGCTTACATGATGTGTTAGGAATTGAACGTGGGGTAATTGTACAATCGGTTATGCAAGGGCATATGACTGAACATCTAGTAGATGCCTTAGAACGCTATCCCGAACGTTTTCGTGCCATAGCAATACCGTCTACCAATTTGTCTGATGTAGAGCTGGAACGTCTAACTAAGGCTGGTGTCGTGGGCGTAAGGTTTGCTTACCGTTTTTCATCACAAATTGATTTAAATTTAATTGATCGTTTACACGAGTTTGGCTGGCACCCGCAATTCTGGTTTCGAGGTGAAGAAGAAGCTCTTTCATGGAGTGAAAAAATGAAGTCTGTTCCTGGGAATTTTGTTATTGACCATATGGGCTGGCAACCCGCGGACAAAGGGTGTGATAGTCCTGGTTTTCGTGTCGTTCTCGATTGTCTTGATACAGGTCGGTGTTGGGTAAAATTATCTGGTCCTGGACGGTTTTCAAAAGAAGGTTGGCCCGAGTACAGAGATGTCTTACCCATGGCAAAGTTACTTGCTGAGAGGGCTCCTGAAAGACTTTTATGGGGCAGTGACTGGCCCCATCCTGACTATTTTAAAAAGATGCCAGATGATGGCAAACTGCTTGACCTTATGCTGGATTGGGTGACAGATGAGAAGACGCGCAACCAAATTTTTGTAGAAAACCCAGCTGAATTATTTGGATTTGGACCGCTTACATAATAAAAGATAAATATGAAGCTATTCACTTTGTTAATGAGATAAAACACGCACTCAAAAATTTAAGATCAACCGTTATATATGTGTAGTGAAGTACAAGTTATTCTTCTATTACTGGATTTCTTAGTATACCAATACCGCTGATCTCGACTTCAAAAACGTCCCCCCCCTTCATATAAACTGGAGGAGTCCGTCTGTGTCCTACGCCACCACACGTGCCCGTCGAAATCATGTCGCCGGGCTGGAGCTCAGCGATTTGTGAATAATATGAAATAAGATAATCAACTTTATGAATTAACTGATCGATTGTTGAGTGTTGCATGACTTGGCCGTTTAATCGGCCTTCTATGTGCATTTCAGATGTGTCTGGTAACTCGTCCGGTGTAACCATCCAAGGCCCGACTGAGCTAGAATGATAGAAGTTCTTACCTTGATCAACAGCAATTTTCTGAAAATCTCTTACAGAGCCATCCATTAGACAGGTATAGCCAGCTACATAGGAAAGTGCGTCGTTAATTGGTATGTTTCTTCCACGCTGGCCAATTATAACGCATAGCTCAGCTTCATAGTCAAATTGAACTGATACATTTGGTCGGATAATCGGGTTTCCATGCCCAACCAGTGACTGTTGAATTTTCATGAAAAGGACTGGTACGTCAGGGGGCTCATTTCCAGTTTCAATTACATGATCCATATAGTTTATACCTGCACAAAATACGTTAACCGGTGCAGGAATAAGAGGTAGAAACTCTACTGCTTCAATAGGAAAATCGGCCTTCATACCCTTTGAGGCATTATCTGCTTCGCTAATTCCTTGCTCGCGTAAGATTGATAAAAGGTTAGGATAAGATTCGCCTATGCGTTGTCGAAGATCTACGATACCATCTTTGGTAATTACCCCATAACTCTCCTCTCTGTTATGTGTGTAGCTTGCTATCTTCATTCTTGTTTACCTTTCACATATATTATTTGACAACTACCAATAATTTGAGATACTGGGAAATTTCTAGAAAAATAATCACGCTGAACTGCTAAGATCGCTTAAGTCGTATAGCTATACTGTTAAATTAATTAGCTGAGAATAACTCTTTAGCCTTTTTTGTTATACGCGTAGCGGTTACCCTGTATTCGTTTTCCATAGGTTCAGAGTAAGGTACTGGCGTACGTGGAGCTCCAATTCGACGTACGTAGGTTTTCAATGAATGGTTTAAATTCTCAGTTATGTCCGCTGATATCTCGGCGCCAAAGCCTGCTACTTGAACTGATTCTTGAGCAACAAGGAGTCGACCAGTTTTGCCAACTGACTTGTAGACTGTATCTTTATCCCATGGCCAGAGGCTACGTAGATTTATAATTTCAGCTGAAATACCGGCAGATTTAAGTTGATCAGCAGCTTCAAGAGCTAACAAAGCCATTTTTGACCAAGACACGATAGTTATGTCACTTCCTTCTCTCATTATACTGGCTTTACCAATATCTATTATATCATTTGGATTATCAGATACTTGCCCCTCAGCCATCCACAAGTCCTTATGTTCCATATACACAACTGGATCGTCTGTTCGTATTGCTGATTTTATTAAACCTTTGGCGTCCGATGGTGTAGCAGGGGCTACAACTACTAACCCAGGAGTATGTATATACCATGCTTCTGTGGATTGTGAATGCTGTGCGGCACCTCCTTTGCGGACACCAATTGCTTGTCGAACAACTAATGGAACTCTTGCTTGTCCGCCAAACATGTAGCGAATTTTTGCCGCTTGATTGACCAACTCGTCTACAGCGCACATACCAAAGTCAGCCATACGCAGATCAGCGACAGGTCTGGTTCCAGCTACAGCGGCACCAACTGCTGCTCCCATAATAGTATTCTCAGATATAGGGGTGTTTACTATCCTCTTATCACCAAACTCGTCAATTAATCCTAGATACTGATCAGCGCTGGTGCCACCATGAGCGGTGCTAAGGTCTTCACCTAAAGCCCAAACAAGAGGATCTCGACGCATTTCTTCAGCTAACCCTTCGCGAACCGCAGCAGCATGAGTCATCATTATCATACTCATGAGTGTTCTCCCAGATAACGGTTTCCTAGGTCTTGGACGTCTTCATACGCAAGTTTTCCATCAGGAAAAGGAGCCGCTTTTGCTGCTTCCAAGGCTTCTCTGATTTCTGTATAGGCAGATCCATTAGCTGATGTTACTTCTGCTTCGCTAATACCGTTCTTTATTAGCCAATCTGAACATCTACCTAGAGGCTCATTTTTCCAATGGGATTCTGTTTCACCTTCTGGTCGGTACAGCATTTTATCTCTGGAAACATGCCCTTTAATACGATAAGTTTTTGCATGGAGAAATTGCGGGCCACCTCCATTACGGATATTTGCAATTATGTTACTTGCTATATCATCTACTTCACGTACATCGTTACCATCAACATCATATGCTGGCATACCGAACGCTTCGGCACGGGCCACTGGACCAGGACCAGCTGTGACTTTGCGGGTAGAAGTCGATGATGCATAAGTATTATTTTCACAGACAAATAGAATTGGCAGCTCATATATCATTGCCCAGTTAAGCGCTTCAAAGAAAGGCCCCCGATTTGTAGTGCCATCTCCTACGAATACTGTAACGATTGCATCAACTTTACGGAGAACTAGGGCCTGTGCTGCGCCAACACCCATAGTTAGGCCGTCGGCTAATACTCCATTTGCGCCAAGCATGCCGACAGAAAAGTCAGCAATGTGCATTGAGCCGCCTTTACCTCCGCTTGTTCCTCCTACTTTTCCTAATAATTCTTTCATCATTGCTCCAGGATTAGCGCCTTTAGCAATGGCATGACCGTGTCCTCGATGGTTTGATAAAATGAAATCACTTTTTCGAAGATTAGCACATACACCAGTACCAATTGCCTCCTCGCCAATATATTGATGAACGGAGCCATTTATTAAACCGTCGTCAAACGCTTCTTCAGCAATTTCCTCAAAGGCCCTTATAAGAGACATTGTTTTGTATAGTCCGAGTATTCTAGAAGGATAGTTAGAAGCTATATTAGTGATCATGTGCTACCTTTTATAATATATGTTTAGGCAATTCTGTCGCCTTTTTTAATTGGTGCAGATCTGTTGTCGACGCCGGGAAGCATTTTTCCTGCATCTCGTGTAACGATTACATCAATAACTGTGGGCAATTCACGTTCATTGAGGCTTTCTTTAAACGCCTCAGCTAATTTATTCGGATCTGTAACTCTAATACCTTTACACCCTAATGACTCAGCTATGGCTGCATAGTTCAGTTCAGAGAGGTCTGACGATTGATAACGGCCCTCAAACATAGCGTGTTGTAATGCTTTTATATAGCCCGAAGCAGCGTTGTTAACTACTATCATAGTAAGCGGTACCTTTAGTCGGGCGGCTGTTTCGAGATCACCTAGCGTCATATTAAGACCACCATCACCGGTTAGTGAGAATACTGAACGTTCTGGTGCGGCTAATTGGGCGCCAATACCACCAGCTACTCCGTAGCCGATTGAGGCCATCCCGCGATCAACTATGAAACCACGACCAGGTTTTTTTGTGTCATAGAGAAGTCCTGTCCAATGAGCAGCAAAGCCTCCATCGGCAACCAAAATAGCGTCATCAGGCAAAACATTATTTAACTCATGGCATAAACGGGCCATATTAATTGGTTCTTCCATTGATACTAGTCGGTCCTCAACATTCGTTCGCCATTTTAATTTTCCAGTATTAACTTCTGAAATGTATGAACTTCTTCTGTTTTGTGAGGTTTTAATATTTTGACCCATAGCTTCGCGTAAATCGTTAAGGCTTTCTCGAGCGTCTCCCCAAAGAGCAAGATCAGTATTAGCCCATCGACCAATCTCTTCAGGAAAAATATCTAAGTGTATAATTGGTATTCCAGTTCTTGGTATTGTATAACGTTTGGTTGCTATCTCGCCAAGTTTACAACCAACTACTAAAATACAATCACTTTTATCGATTATTTCGTTAGCAGTTCGGTCATAGCGCCCAAATAGTCCCAAGGATAGCTCGTCGGTACACGCGATAGAACCTTTTCCAGACAATGTATGTGCTACGGGAATTGATTGCTCCCTTGATAGTGCCGTAAGCGCTTCTTGTGCACCAGATATATGGACGCCTCCTCCTGCAAGAATTATTGGTCGTTCGGCATTGGTTAACATTAATGAGGCTCGTTTTATGTCTTCAATGCTAGGTCTTGTACGTACAGCAGGAACACTAGTTGTGGAATCACGAACGTATAAATCGTCTTCATCAAATTCAAATACTCCATGACAGATATCTTCTGGTACGTCTAAAAGAACAGGACCAGGGCGCCCTGAAGTAGCAATAGTGTAGGCATACCTTATGTGTTCTGGTATGCGTTCGCCTACTTCTATACGAATAACTTCTTTTACGGCGGGGCGCAGCATCTCAACTTGACGTGTTTCCTGAGTCATATTTTTCCATGCATGTGTTCTGTTTGTATCACCAATCATAGCTATAATTGGAATGCCTGCATTTAACGATTCAGTAAGTGCAGTTAATAGATTTGTTGCACCAGGGCCGAGGGTAGCGTCACATACACCAGGGCGTCCAGTAACACGTGCCCATGCATCTGCCATAAATGCTCCACTTCTCTCATCAGCTATTAATGTATGCGTCATTTTAAGACTACGGACTGCGTCATAAAAAGGCAGCAGCTGAAACCCAGCCATTCCAAACATTGGACCCACATTGTGCCGTTTGAACATTTCGGCAATTACTTCGCCACCGGACATTTCTAAGCGGACGTTATCTCCACTTAATTGCCCTTCTGTATTAATATTCATATTTTTTACCATTTTCTTTTTTATGTTCTATTCAATATACTATATATATTATCTGGGCATCAGCCGAGTAATACTAATATGCTCTAACGTAGAAGACAAATGTTTACGGTATAGTTTTAGTATACTCAAAAATGGGAGAAAAAGCGTGGCACAAGACCAAGCAAATGAACCTGCACGGGTATTTAATATGTATAAAAAAATGCTTCTTATTAGAGCATTTGAGGAGGCAGCTGGTGAAAACTTTCATGCTGGAAATATACGTGGGTCTGTACATCAGTATATCGGAGAAGAAGCTATAGCTGTAGGAATTTGCGCTAATCTGAGAAAAGATGATCTCTTAACTAGCTATCATAGAGGCCACGGACATTCTATTGCTAAAGGTGCAGATCCAAGGGCCATGATGCTGGAGTTGTTCGGACGTGTAGGGGGAACGAGTGGCGGAAAAGGTGGGTCTATGCACATAGCTGACTTTTCTGTTGGAATGCTGGGTGCCAATGGGGTTATTGCTGATGGTTGCACTATATCTGTTGGAGCTGCTCAAGCTATTAAATTACTTAAACAGGATAAAATTGTAGTCAATTTTATTGGTGATGGAGGTATTAATAGAGGCCCATTTATGGAATCTCTTAACTGGGCTAAAATATATAATTTACCTGTTTTGTTCGTCTGTGAAAATAATCAAATTGCAGCTACGACAACGACTAAAAGCGTAACTGCTGGAGATGGTATTGCTGCACGAGCTGAAAGCTATGGAATACCTGCAATAACAATTGATGGAAATGATCTTTTGTTGGTAGATAGCACCTCAGCTAGAATAATTGATGAGATTCGCAGTGGCAGCGGTCCACAATTAATTCAAGCTATGACCTATAGGTTGCGGGGACATTTTGCACACGACAAAGCTCTATATCGTATTCCTGGCGAGGCTGAAGCAGCTTTAGAATATGAACCAGTTCGTCGTACAGAAACTTGGTTAGCGGAGCATGGAATTCCAGAAAAAGATCTGGCTAGGGCTAGGGATGAAGCAGATCGGCAAATTTCTCAATACGTTGATGACGCACATGCAGCTCCCTGGCCTGAAATAGCTGAGGCCTTTACTGATGTCCAGGATGTTGGTGCTCCAGAGATGGGAGTGAGTTAATGACTGAAATGACATATGCACAAGCTGCTCGTTTAGGATTGAAAGAAGAATTAGAACGCGATCCTAAAGTGTGGGCATTGGGAGAAGACTTAGGTTTTGAAGGAGGAATGGCTGGCCAATATAAAGATTTACAGGCAGAATTTGGCATTGATAGAATTGTAGATACGCCTATATCTGAGTCTACGATTATGGGGGCAGCGATAGGAGCAGCACTTGCTGGTACTCGACCTATTGCTGAATTACGGTTTTCTGATTTTGCTATGTGTGCGGTTGATGAATTGGTAAATCAGGCAGCTAAAGCACGCTACATGTTTGGCGGTCAGGCAAGAGTACCTATGGTAGCTAGGATGCCAATTGGTATACGTGGCGGTATTGCAGCACAACATTCACAGTCTCCAGAGGCTTGGTATGCTCATGTACCTGGTTTGGTTGTAGTGACACCTGCTACACCCTCTGATAATAGAGGATTATTGAAGGCGGCGATACGCTGTGATGATCCAGTAGTTTATATGGAACATAAAGGGTTATGGGGGCTAGTAGGTGAGGTTAATGAGAATGATGTTGAACCCTTGCCCTTGGGTAAAGCTCGAATTGTTCAGGAAGGTTCCGACCTAACTATAGTAACTTGGGCAGCTATGGTTAGTGTAGTAGAGAAGGCTGCTATAAAACTTGCAGAAGAGGGAATATCGACCGAGGTAATTGATCTTAGAACTTTATGGCCGTGGGATAGAGATGCTGTGTTTTCATCAGTAATAAAAACCGGTAGAATGATGGTTGTGCATGAGGCAGTTCAGGTTGGCGGTTTTGGTGGAGAAATATCTTCTGAGGTAACAGAGCACCTATTTGACAATCTTAAAGGTCCTGTCAAACGTATGGGAGGGGCTCGTATACCTATACCTTTCTCGATACCACTTGAAGCGAGTTATATGATATCCGAAGAACAGGTTGTTGCGAAGGCTAGGAGCTTTTTTAGCTAACTTTACTTATTATCATATTAACGAATTCAACTGTACTCATGTTAGGAATAATACCCATTTGAGAGGCTTTTTCATTACAATGGGAAATTATACCATCATCATATGATGAACGTGCATCACCTATCCTGGCACTATCACTAGCAACTGTAGCAGCTGGAATACCTAATTCATTTAGGTCAGGTAAACGGGTAACTAATTTTGACCCAGCATCATTAAATATAGCAGCCATAACTTTTGGTCGTTTTCCCCAAGTGGGTGAGGACGCCAATACTTCACCATGAGAAGCCGTAATAACGATAGCGTTTTCATCTTCTGCTTTTACTAGAGAAACAGAGTCGCAGCCTCTGACTGTTATTCCCTTTGAATCATCCCGAATTAAAAAACGAGCTTCTTCATAAGTAGGTACATCTATAGTAATGTAGGGAGTTTTTTGCATCGCTATCGCACACTCCATAGCCTTTTGCCCGGGGAAACATCCAGCTTCATAAGCTATTTTATTAACAAAGCTAATAATACCATCATTAGCTAAGCTATTACCATTACCAATGATAGCACTGCGGTAGTCAATTGTAGCTGCAGCTATGTCTAAGTTCTCAAGATATTGTAATGAACCAATTCCTGCCTTATCTAGACCAACGGCGGCATCATGTAGAATTATTCCCCGCACTCTGGCCTTAGCTGCTTCATAGCCTGCATAAACACCACCATGAGAGCCGGCAATAGCTACATTTTGATTAGCTTCTTTTCCTAGTTTAGTTACTGTATCAGCTATTAAAATGTTAGTTTTATTCATTATAATGACAATCAGTTATGGTCTATTCGGACGACTTAGTAGTCCACGCGCTATAATTCCTGCCTGAATTTCAGCTGCACCCTCAAAGACATTTAATATTCGTGCATCACATAATACTCTGGACATAACAAATTCTTCGGCATACCCGTTCCCTCCGTGGATTTGAACACCATTATCAGCATTTGACCAAGCTACTCTTGCTGCTAATAACTTGGCCATGCCTGCCTCAATATCACAGCGCTGATTATTATCGCGTTGTCGTGCTGAGAAGTATGTGAGTTGACGGGCAATCATTGTCTCTACAGCCATCCAGCCTATTTTTCCACCAACTCTAGCAAAGTCTATAATGGAACTGTTAAATTGAGACCGCGCGTTTGCATAATTTAGTGATAATTCTAATGCATTTTGTGCAACACCTATAGCACGTGCTGCTGTCTGAATACGTGCTGTTTCAAAGCTGGACATAAGTTGTTTAAATCCATTACCTTCTTCGCCTCCGAGTAATGAATTCTCATTAATTTCGTAACTGTCGAAGGCAATTTCATATTCCTTCATACCCCTATACCCGAGTACCCTTATCTCAGACCCACTCATCCCTTTTGCCGGGAAGGGTACTTCATCAGTACCTCTGGGTTTTTCGGCAAGAAACATGCTTAGTCCGCCATATCCATTATTTTCAGTGTTTGTACGTGCTAACAGAGTCATTAGATCCGAACGTGCGCCATGAGTTATCCAAATCTTATTACCAGTTATTTTATAAATATTTTTAACATATTTAGCCCGTGTGCGAATATGGGCTAGATCGGAGCCATGATTTGGTTCAGTAAATACTGCAGTAGGCAGTATTGAACCAGAGGCAATAGGTGCTAGGTAGCGTTCCTTTTGTTCATTTGTGCCATTAAAGCGAATTAATTCCGCTGCTATTTCTGACCTAGTGCTTAAAGAGCCCACCCCAATATAGCCACGAGAAAGTTCTTCAGTAACTATGCACATGGCAGTTTTGTCTAAGCCTAACCCTCCATTTTCTTCAGGAAGAGTAAGTCCGAATACGCCTAAATCACTCATTTCCATTATAATTTCCATTGGAATTAATTCATCTGCTATGTGCCACGCTTGAGCCTCTGGAGCTACACGTTCATCCGAGAAACGGGAAAATTGATCACGAATAATTGTATGTGTATCGTCTAGACTTAAATTACCGAAACTTCTTGTGCCTATTCTTTCGCTAAGTATTTTCGCTATATTTTGTCTAACGTTAATAGTATCACCCCGAAAAATAAGTTCATCAATCTCTGGAGTGCTCAGTTCAGTAGCATCAACAATGCCAAGATCAAACGGACGAGCAAATTCATCCTGGCTCATAGCAATGCCATATCGCAGTTGCTTAAGGTAAGATCCAAAACCACACTGTAGAATCAAAATTTCTAAATCGTCTAAAAGCCCTTTGTTATTAAGACGCTCGGCCCAGTTATAAAATTCTCTTAAAGCAGTTATATAGGTCGCCATCCAGGCATATCCATGTAACGCATATTGGTGTTCAACAAGGCGTTTGGGTTCTATTGGACCTCCCGGTGCAGCTATTGATGTTGCTACTGATGTCAATATACTAAGATGTTTTTGCACCGCTTCTAATGACTGATGACATAAAGAAAGAATCTGTTCTTTGTTTATGTTAGACGTGGTGTTGGTAATATTATTCATGTCTTTACGCTATCCGAATTTTGCAGTTGCGGTCATTGCTATGACAGAGTCATTGCGTACAGCTTGAAGTTCAGCAACACCGGTGTTATCCGACTTACCAATTAAATGAAAAGACCAAGGTTCAAATAGTGGAGCTCGGCCCCGAAAGTTAAACTCTGTTAATGATTCTTGAATATTAGCTCGTGCTAATTCCGCTAATAGTAGTGCAGTGAATGGACCGTGAACTACTAAGCCTGGATACCCTTCTTCGTTTTCAGCGTATTCACTATCGTAGTGAATACGATGACTATTAAAACTTAGTGCTGAATAACGAAACAAGAGTACTGGATCAGCTTTATAGATACGATACCAGTTATCATCTGGTTTTAAGAATGAATCGTGACCAGGAGTAGGGGTTTTTTCTCCTCCGTCTATGTATACTATATCATGCTTATCCTCGACGCATATTTTCCCCTCTTGCTCAATAATATACGTAGCCGTAACAAGCACCATTCGTCCATTCTTACTCTTTTTTTCATCTAATCGAGTTATTGTACCAGTCCTCGTAGCCGGTAAGCCCACTAATAGCGGGTTATGATACTTAATTTGCTCTCCAGCAAACATTCGACGTTGCAATTCTATTGGTGGAAAAAAACCACCTCTTTTTGGATGTCCATCTATTCCAATATTACCAGTTGCGGCCCTGTGTAGAAAAAAAAGCCAGTGCCACATTGGAGGGAGATGAGAGCCATTTTTCAAAGATGTTTCATCAAGGTCTAGAACTCCAGCCAACTTTCTGACTTGGGTAAGATCAATTGTCTCAGTAACTTTTTCAACTGAGGGAAACCAATCACCGTAACTTATATGTGGGTCTGTTTTCATGTATTAATCCCACAAATAATACCTTGATCGTATAATTTGCCAATTTGATGTTCACTAAGTCCTAGGTCTTCTGATAATATTTGGTTCGTATGTTCACCTAGAAGCGGTCCGCGTGGATGTTCTCGTTCATCCGTATTAAACTGGTGAGGAACTCCGGGCATGAGATACTTACCTATACCGGGCTGCTCGACTTCCGCAAATAAAGGGTTTTTAGTTGAACATCTTTGGTCTTCTTCTAACATTTGTGTAAATGTCTGGTATGGTCCCCAGCAGACATTGTGTTTGTTAAAAATTGTCTGTATTTCCTCAAGACTGTGTTTTTCACACCAACCAGAAATTATGTTGTTAATTTTTTTTCTAGACTCAAATCTATTTTCTTCTTTATTAAAGTCTAACCCTAGTTCCTTCTCTAATTTGCTTATGGCATTTTCACTTTTAGTGGCTTGGATGAGTTTTTTCCACTGTGAGACAGAAACAGCAATAATCATGACCCGTCTATTGTCTATAGTTCCAAAGTCATCCCCATAACTTCCATAGACACTATTTCCAATGTTTGGGCGTTCCTCTTTATTAATTTCTACCTCACCAATGTAACCTAGGTTTCCGACTGTAGCGAAAGCTACGTCAGCTAAGGATAATTTTATATGTTGCCCCTTACCTGTCAGCCGACGATGCCTTTCGGCTGCCAGTAAACCCATAGCGGCAGCATAACCTGTAGATATATCCCATCCTGGGAATACATGATTTATTGGCTTGTCAACTGTTGCGTTTCCAGTTACGAAAGGAAAACCGACTGCTGCATTTACTGTATAATCCACTGCAACAGATCCATCTGGATTACCTATAATATTCATGGCTATTAAATCGCTGCGTTTATTTTTTAATTTTTCATAATCTAGCCATCCGTTCATAGGAAAATTTGTTGATAGGATACCCCTATCATCACCTGGTGCAGTTATTAGCTCCGTTAATAATTCTTGTCCTTCAGGCTTTCGGAAATCAACAGCTAATGAACGTTTTCCTTTGTTCATACTAGCCCAATATATGCTCAGACCGCTTTCAGCCATGGGCCAGCGACGATAGTCGATACCACCAGTTGGCAAATCAAATCTAATTACGTCCGCACCCATCTGGGCTAAGGTCATTCCACATAACGGAGCTGCAACGAAAGCAGACCCTTCAACCAATCTTAATCCTGTCAATATTCCGCTCATATTTTTACGTCCAAATAATATAGTATTTATGTAAGGGCTAACAAATGTTCTTAGCACTACAATAAACCACTGTCTGTCATAAATGACTAGATACTATAGACGATAGTTATTTATTTAATTTTAAGATATTTCAATGAATAAACTGATGCTTTCTGATTCATCCGCACGTAATATATTAGTTAATATTTATTTACACTTATTAGCTTTATGTCTTTTTTTGGAGAAGTGTATAGGTTGTCCGAGAAATAGAGCTAACTATAACAAAGTGAAATTGGATGCTAATATGAATGATAGTAAAGCTATTGGGGACTTTCTCCGTCCATCGATTGATGATTTAATTGCAGCAAAAAATATATCCGCCTCTACTATACATGAGGCTGCTGGAAAAATTGGGGCACTACCGGCTGCGATTAAACCTCTAGATATTGATGTTGGTGTGTGTGGTCCAGCCTTTACTGTCAAAGGCGCCCCAGGAGATAATCTATGGCTTCACTATGCATTGGCAGAGGCAAAGCCTGGTGATGTTTTAGTTGCCGACATGGGCGGACTATATGAGGCCGGCTATTGGGGGGAAGTTATGACGGTTTCTGCACTGGCACAGGGTCTTGCTGGTTTAGTTATAAATGGTTGCGTTAGAGATGGCCAAGCGATAGTGGATAGTCGGTTTCCAGTTTTTTGTCGAGGTACTTGCATGCGAGGTACGGAAAAAAATGCAGAATTTGTTGGCGCATTGGCTCAGTCTTTACCTATGGGTGATGTTTTGGTTGAAGCAGGTGACCTTGTGATTGGTGATGGAGACGGTGTTGTAACTATACCTCGGAACAAAGTGTCGATTGCAATCAAGGAATCTATGGCAAGGGATGCCAGGGAAGTGGAAGTGATGGAGATCTTACGAACTGGTAAAACAACTCTTGATATTTATGGATGGAAAATGAAATGAGCTATCGAACCTTTGATTCTTCTGAAATTGATCATCAGCAAACATACCGAATGTTAATTGGTTCAATAGTGCCTCGACCAATTGCCTGGGTTAGTAGTATTAGTTCAGATGGAATACCTAATTTAGCTCCTTTTAGTTTTTTTACAATGGTATCACATTTTCCTCCAATGGTCTCAATTTCTGTAGGAGAACGAGAACGAAATATGAAAGATACTTCGCGTAATATTATTGAAACTAAGGGGTACGTTATTCATACCGTGGTAAATGGTTGGGAAGAAAAAATGAATGCCAGTTCGGCAAATTTTCAACCAGATGAGGATGAGTTTGCTGCTGCAAATTTAGAAACTGTATCTTCAGATCTCGTTGATGCACCGCGACTAGCTGATGCTCCTGTTGCTATGGAGTGCAAATTTGACCGTATTATTGACTTTGGAGATGATTGGGTTACGCATCTTGTAATTGGTAAGGTTCTCCGTTGGCATGTTAGAGAGGATTTACTACTTGATAATAAATACATAGACCCTCATAAGTTAGCCCCTGTTGGACGTCTAGGCGGTCCTAGATACTGTCGAACACAATCAATATTTGAGATGACAGCGCCATATATACAACCAGATAAAGCTCATCCAAATGATCCGGTTTAAAAGCTAAAGCATCTACAATCAGCTGATTAATCTATTCGTGTGTATGTAACTCAAGTTAGGTGGTGTAAATATAGTTGATATGAAAGATTATTCATCTATTTGAAATTTTTAATGGCTGTCGCGTATTCTTGTTTTAGACGGTCTACTAGTTCTTGTGCGCTAGGTATATCATCTATTTGTCCTACTCCTTGACCTGCGGACCAAACATCACGCCAGGCTTTTCTTTCTTCCTGCATTTGCTCCCCAAATTCAGCTTGATCTGCTTTTTTAATAGGAAGTTTATCAGGATCAAATCCGGCTGCTTCAAGGCTAGGCTTTAAAAAATTACCTGGTATTCCTGAGATTGCTGGAGTGTAAATAATGTCTTTTGCAGAACTATTTACAATCATTTTTTTAAAGCCGTTTGTTGCTTTACTTTCATGGGTGGCTATAAATCTTGTTCCTAGATAAGCTAAATCGGCCCCTAACATTTGTGCTGCGGCAATTGCCCGACCGTCAGATATAGATCCCGCCAGTAAAATCGTTCCATTAAAGAATGTTCTGATTTCAGGGAGAAGAGCAAAGGGGTTTATAGTTCCTGCATGGCCTCCAGCACCTGCACAAACAAGGATTAAACCATCACACCCTGACTCTGCAGCTTTTTGGGCATGGCGCACGGTAGTAACGTCGTGAAAGACAATCCCTCCATATGAGTGGACTTTATCAACTAAGTCGGCAATAGCTCCTAGAGATGTGATTATCAGTGGAACTTTAAATTTGACGCAGATATCTAAATCTGGCTGAACTCGAGGATTTGTTTTATGAACAATTAAATTAACTCCGTAAGGAGCATCTTTATCTGTAAGATTATCATTAATTATTTTTAACCATTTTTCCAGACCCTCGGAACTTTTTTGATTGAGAGCAGGAAACGTTCCAACTATGCCCGCTTTACAACAAGAGATAACAATTTCTGTTCCCGATACCAAAAACATAGGTGCAGCAACAACGGGAAGAGCTAATCTATTTTTAAAAGAGATTGGTAAAGGCATTTTTTAGGTCTTCCGAGTTATTTACAAATTTATACTCTGGAGTTGATAATAAATACTTAAAAAAATATATTACTTATTTATTGTCCAAGCTCTATCGGAAGGCTTTCATCAAATCCCCATTCTTGCATTGAGGCATCATAAAGTCCGATGTTTTCATAACCTAATAGCTTTTGTGCAAAAAATGCTATCGTAGCTGATATACCTCCACCACAATAGTTTATGACAGTGTTATTAGGGTTAATACCCGAATTATATAAAATATTTTTAACTGTTTCTGGATCATTTAAGATTCCTGATTTCATATTAGCTAATTGTGCGTAAGGAGCATTACCAGAGCCGGGTATATGTCCAGGTCTACCAAATACCATTCCACCTGTACCTTGAAATTGTTCAGGACTTAAAGCATTTATTTTTGATATATCTTGTCTGTTAAGGCTTGAGAGAACATCTTCTCTGTTTAGGATAATTTTATTACGTCTATTTGGAGTAAACGTGGTTGCTTTATAATTACAAGGCTCGGTAGAAATCTGTCTTGATTCAGAAACCCATTCCTGAAAACCACCATTTAAAACATATGCATTGTTGAAACCATTTGCGTATAAGGCCCACCAGGCACGTGTGGACCAGAATAATTCAGAAGTACTGTATAGAACAACCCTTGTGTTATCGCCGATTCCAAGATTACCTACGGATTGTGCAAATTTATCTGGATCAGCTAGCATAAATCGATACTTATGTGTGGTATCGCACATATCATTTTGACAATTCAAATACCCAGATCCCATAATATGACCTGTTGCCCAGTTCTCTTCTGCACTCTCAATTCTGTATCCTAATTGTGGGTCGGGTATTAATTTTGTAGTGCAGTCGAATATTCTTAAATCTTCATCGTCAATGTTTTTGGCCACCCATTCACAATCTACCAGTAAGTTGCCATTGGGTTCATCATTCCATTTATTTGTCATTATTAATTATCCGCTTGTAGTTTCGGGGCTCTCTGGTAGAGAATGATAATAAATTATAATAATAAAAAGACTAATTTTGCGTAAAATGTACTATAAAGCAAAATAAAAATATTAAGGCGAGCCTTATTATAGAGTTTCGCGTGGCTGGAGAAAATTTATGAGTGATCTAAGTGGCAAAGTATTCATAGTGACAGGTGGAGAGTCAGGGATAGGTCAGGCAATCGCAATGAGAGCAGTTCGAGATGGAGCAAATATTGTCATTGCTGGAATTAATAATGAAGGACTCGATGAAACCGTTGCCTCGATGTCCAATTTAACTGGCAATGGCTTTGCCATTCCAACTGATGTTACCAAATCAGATCAGGTTCAAGCTATGGTAGAGGGAGCTTTAGAAAAATTTGGACGGATAGATGGAGCTGTAGCTAATGCTGGTGCTTTTGTAAAACAAACTTCTTTTGCTGAAATGTCTTTGGATGATTGGAATAGAGTTGTTGCTGTTAATTTGACCGGAGTTTTTCTTACTCTTCAAGCAACACTAAAAGTTCTTTTGAAGCAAGGGGAAGGTGGCTCGTTATTAGCAACTGGATCATCGACAGCAATACGACCAATACCAGGAATGATTCCATATACGGCTAGTAAGGGTGGTGTCCACCAATTAATGCGAGCTTTGGCCATAGAATTAGCTGAGGATAAAATTAGATGTAATACTATAGTGCCCGGTGTTACTCGAACGCAGGCATTGATGGTAGGTGGTCCCGAGTACGCTGCCCGAGGTCTCAAATATGTACCTATGGACGAATTGGTCGAACCAGAAGAGCTTGCAGCCTTAGTGTCATTTGCACTAGGCGATGAAGCTCCACATATGACTGGAACGATGCTTAAGGTTGATGCAGGTCGAACCTCAGGTTGACATAACTATTAAAACAGGAAATTTAACTATGCAGATAAAGGCTATACAAATAGCAAAACCTGGCCCTCCTTCAGTGATGAAGTGGAAATCTATTGACTTATCCAAGCCGGTAAGGGGCGAAGTAACAGTAAGGCATACTTCGATAGGCTTTAATTTTATTGACTGTAATCACAGGGCTGGCCGGTATCCATTGGAGATGCCTACCGGTATTGGGTCAGAGGCAGCAGGAGTAATTGAGGCTATAGGTCCAGGTGTTAAAGAACTAAAAATCGGTCAACGAATAGTTTATATTGGAAAAGTAGGTAGTTATTCTGAAGCACAGAACGTTCCATCAAATATATGTATTCCTATACCACGCGATATAAGTGATGAACAGGCTGCAGCAACTCATCTTAAGGGTATGACTGTAGAAATGCTGCTAGAACGAGTACATAAAACTAAGAAAGGTGATGTTCTATTGATGCATTCGGCCGCAGGCGGAGTTGGATTAATGCTTTGTCAATGGGCAAGTTCTTTGGGAGCAACGGTGATAGGTACGGCATCTTCAGCTGGAAAATGTAGGCAGATCTTAGCTGCTGGTGGGCATTATGCGATTGATACATCTCGGCAGGATGTAGTTAAGCGGGTAATGAGATTAACTAAGAATAACGGAGTTGATGTAATTTATGATCCTGTGGGTAAGGATACGTGGGAAACATCTTTAGCCTGCCTTAAGGACAGGGGATTGTTGGCTAGTTTTGGAGGTGCTTCAGGACCAGTACCAATGGTTAATCTTAATGAACCTCGTTTTATGGGAAGAGCTCCTTTTATAGTACGTGCTTCATTATTTAATTACTGTGCCTCTTTGGAAGACAGAAACCTTAGTTCAAAACGCGTTTTTTCAATGATTAGGAGTGGTAAAATAACGTTAAAGATTAATCAGCGGTATTCACTTAATGAAGCTATGAAACTTCATAAAGATGTTGAATCACGAAGATTAACGGGAATAAGTATGCTTGTACCCTAGTATGCTAAATATTAGTAAATGATAGAAATTTTCGAATATGAATTAGAGTGTTAATAATTATGGTGTGTAATTTAGTTTTTAATTAATGCCTTGGAGCGAGAGAGATGACTAATATCTATATTGTTGGTATTGGAATGACATCGTTTGGTAAATACCTAAATCGTTCAGTCAAGCAAATGACAGGTGAAGTTGTTAATAGTGCTATTAATGACGCTGAGTGTAAATTAACTGATATAGATATTGCCTATTTCTCAAATGCAGCACAATCAGTTTTAGAAGGGCAAGCTACAATACCTGGCCAGATTGCGCTTAGAACAATGGGATTACAAAGTATTCCGATTGTTAACGTTGAAAATGCTTGTGCAAGTGCATCAACAGCTTTGGATATGGCCTCAACCTGGTTAAAGGCTGGCCGAGGTGGAATAGCTCTCGCAGTTGGGGTTGAAAAAATGTTTCACGAAAACCGTGATAAGATGTTTAGTGTTTTTGACGGAGGCTGGGACGTGCATAATTCAAAAAAAGCAACTGAAGCGTTACTTCATTTGGGTATTGGTCTAGACGATCCGGATGATGATAACGATGATAATGGGCAGAGGAGCATTTTTATGGATGTATATGCTGCTCTGGCGAAATACCATATGAAAAGTTTTGGCACCACCCAAGAACAAATTGCTGCTGTATCTGCAAAAAACCATGAGCACTCACAATACAATTCCCTATCCCAATATCAAAAATCCATTAGCATAGAAGAAGTTTTAGCATCACGAAAAATTAGTTGGCCTTTAACACTTCCAATGTGCAGTCCCATATCTGATGGGGCGGCAGCGGCTATAATATGCAGAGAAGAAGAACTTTATAGATTTGATAGCAAAAGGGCGGTTAAAATTGAAGCTACTGTTCTTCGCACTGGAAGTGATCGTAGACCCGAGGAATTTACTAAACACATAACCCACTTAGCTGCTCAACAAGCTTACGAGGAATCAAATTTAGGTCCCGATGATATGGATCTAGCTGAAGTTCATGATGCTACCGCGTTTGCAGAAATACAGCAGATTGAAAACCTAGGTTTTTGTGAGTTTGGTGAAGGTGGTCATATGAGTATTTCAGGCGGCACTCGCATTGGCGGAAATATCCCTATTAACCCTTCAGGTGGCCTGGAATCGAAGGGACATCCAATTGGTGCTACAGGGTTAGCTCAGATATATGAACTAGTTATGCAGTTAAGAGGAGAAGCGGGTAAAAGACAAGTTGAAGGAGCCCGTTTTGGAATTGCCGAGAATGGAGGAGGGTTTCATGGTGTTGAGGAAGCGGTAGCTTGTTTGTCGATATTAAGTAAACGTTAAACTCTTAATTATTTTTTGTTAATTAATCACGAATATAGAAATTTAGTTAGAGTGTTGTGGTGTAATAACTTAAGGCAGTCACGGGACTTATTATGAGGGTTATAGACTTTTTTGATCGTGGTGTATTAATACATCCACAACGTGCATTTATGATAGATGAAGAGGGCGCTGAAACCACTTACATTGAAGCACAAGTCTTATCCCATCGAACAGCTTTAGCAATGCATTCAGTTGGTTTTTCTCATAAAAATAAGGCTGCTATCTACAGCCCCAATCATCCAGGTGCTTTTAATGCCCTATTGGGTATTTATCGTTCTGGAGGTGTTTGGGTGCCTATTAATGCTCGGAATGCAATTCGTGAAAATTGTTATATATTAAATAATAATGGAGCAGAGTTTCTCTATTATCACTCGATTTTTGAATCTCATATAGATCAAATACGAAAAGAATGCCCGAACATTAAATATTTTGTTTGCATAGATAAACAGGGTAATTCCGCGCCATCATATAATAAATTTATTGAAGGATACCAAGGCGTATTAGCTGGTTTCCCTGATAATCCTAAAGAAATATGTGGTATATTTTCATCTGGAGGAACAACTGGAAAACCTAAGGGGATTGTGTGGACTAACGATGTATTTGAGACGATGGTGGCGGAATGGATGTTGAATATGCCTTGTACTAAGCCGCCTGTACATCTGTGTGCTGCTCCAATGACACACGCAGCTGGTGTTGTGGCATTAAGTATGATGGGTCACGGCGCTACGAATGTAATTATGAGCGGAGTTGAGTTACCAAAATTAATGCAAAACATAGAAAAGTATAATGTAACACATCTTTTTCTTCCACCAACGGCTATATATATAATGTTAGCACATCCTGAAGTTCGTAAATACGACTATTCTTCTTTAGAGTATTTTGTTTACGCGGCAGCTCCTATGTCTGTAGAAAAATTGAAAGAGGCTATTGACGTGTTCGGCCCAGTAATGACTCAGACTTATGGCCAAGCAGAAGCACCAATGATATGCACATTTTTTTCTCGTGAAGATCATGTGAAGTCTATTGAATCAAATAAAGCGCATCGTTTGTCTAGTTGTGGTCAACCGGGTTTACTTACCTCTGTAGAAATAATGGACGATGAGGAAAATATACTCCAACCAAATCAAAGTGGTGAAATTGTTGTTCGCGGTCGTCTCATAATGGCTGGTTATTATAACGATACAGAGGCTACTGCGGATGTAACTACTAGCAGTGGTTGGCATCGAACGGGCGATATAGGTTATAGGGATGAAGAAGGCTATATCTATATTAGAGACCGTAAGAAAGACATGATAATATCTGGTGGGTTTAATATTTACCCTAGTGAGGTTGAACAAGTAATTTGGACTCACCCCTCGGTACAAGACTGTGCTGTTATTGGAACACCTGACGATAAATGGGGAGAGGCAGTAACAGCTGTTATCGAACTCAAACCGGGAGAGCAGGTTAGTGAATCAGAAATAGTTGATATCTGTAAGAACGAACTCGGTAGTGTTAAGGCTCCTAAGATTGTTCATTTCTGGGATGAGTTACCACGCAGTGCAGTGGGTAAGGTTAGAAAAAAAGATATACGCGATCATTATTGGGAGGGCTTTGATAGGCGCATTTAAAATAATTAAAATAAATAATAATTCTCTATTCATGGATCAATTAATATATCAATCTAAAGAGTATAAAGAAAACTGGGTCTTAATTAGTATTTCTACTAGACATAAGAAAAGCGTAAAAACTTAAAAGTAGAAGGCTGGCGCAAACGATATACGCTGTACCAAAGCCACTTTGTTCAATTAATATAGCGAAGGCAGCTGGACCGAATACGCATCCCCCAAAGATAAAAAATGTAGATCCAGCAGTAACTCTACTAATTTGTCCTGCAGGAGACTGGCGGGCAGCTTCTGCCAAGAATATACCGTTCCAACCGGCTGCACTGGCTCCAAAAATTATCCCTATTAAAAATATTAATCCAATTGGCCATGCACTAGACAAAACTGATGTCAATATAGAGGCAATAGCGGCGAGAATTGATAGTCCTAGTAGAACTTTAAGAGGAGTAAAGTAACGTCCCGCTAGTAAACCGAATAAAATACGGCCAAACATGCCTGAAGCTTGAGCAGTTCCAAGTATCCAGCCTGCTGTAATAACCGATAGTTTAATATCATCTTGGAGATACAATACTATAAACGTTGTTAAGCAGTACTGGGCTATTACCATTGGAATCATACCTATAGTGAGCCAACGCAAGGATGGAATAGATAAAACTAGCTGAATAGGTTTAAATACAGCAAAACGATGATCTATGTTTGGCTCAGAATATCTCTTGTAATTTCCTACCCATATTTCGACTACACAAAGAGTAACTATACAAGAAAGAGCTATAACCATCATCGATATTTGCCAGTTCCAATGTTGCATTAATAAAGGGGTGACAAAACCCGCAAGTACTCCTCCTAAGGCTACGCTAGCTTGTCTAATGGAAAATATTAATGGCTGTAAATGTGCCGGAGTTACTCGTGCTAATATATGTGAGCTAGCAGGAGTTGAAGGGCCTAAAGCAGCGCCAACAAATGCACTGCCAATGACAACTAATACGATCTCTCCGGTAGAAACTAAGAGAACTCCAATTATACATGAACAGATCAATAATTGAGAAGCACGCATAGGATTAATCGATACCACCCAGGAACTAGCAAGCACCCCGAAAAACATTGCCGAAATAAATACGATCATAGGCTGAGCTCCTATCCATATCGGATCCAGTCCCATTTCTGGTAGAGCTTGTTTAGCTATTACAGGTGGAGAATACACAGCCCATGATATCATTGTCTGGGTTAGAAGCAGTAGCCCAGTAGGTTCCAAATAGTCGCGTCGACTAATAGGAGTGATACTTGACATCTGATATAAATTTCAAAAATTTAATAGTCAGGCATTGAATAAAGTAAAACTCCGGCTTTTGCTCCTATTCTTTCACCTTCAAGCGGACTTGGCTTAGAAGCATCCCAAGGTTTTGCGTCATAGCGCATGCCACTAATTTCATTTGTTGCGTCCGACATGAGCCAAACAATTGGTGCTTTGAAGAGCTCGGGTTCAATAAGAATTGGCGTTTCACTCTCTTTGCTCATTTGTCTCATTTCTTTCGCCATCCCGGGTGTTGCAGCACCAGCTCCTGGGTTTAGGATATTAACTGTGACTCCTGTATCTTGCAGGTCCTGATGCCATATTTCAGTTGCGCATTCTAATGCTGCTTTAGATGGACCATAAGGAGAAGCACCTCTCCGTGTCATGGTATTATACATTGTAGTTACGTTAATTATTCGTCCCCATCCTTGATTGATCATTATAGGTGCAGCTCGTCTAGCTAGTCTATCAGCCCCTACAAAGTTTGTGGCAAATACATTCTCAATTATTTCATCTGTAGCTTCATAAAATGCAGGAAAGTGTTGATGTTCAGTCCATTCTTTCCGACGAAAAGCATCTGGCCATATATATGTGAATGTTAAGCCTGCATTATTAACTAGCCCGTGAAGACCTCCAAACACATCAGTTGCTGTATTAATTATTTTGTCGCAATCTTCAGCTAGCCTTATATCAGCTTTTAAGCAGTGAAGGTGCCCACTATGTTCTTTACAGGATATTTCTAACTCTGCAAAATCATCACTAATATGTGCAGCTGCTAGAACATTTGCTCCCGCTTCAGTGAGCGCCTCAGTCATTGAGCGTCCCAATCCACGCCCTGCACCTGTTACAATAATTGTTCGTTCATTTAGAGTATATTCAGCCATATTTAGTTACTCCGTTTCCACTGACAGGTTTTATTAATGATTTTGTGCTGTTGTTTGGCATTATAGTGTAGACAATTCAAAGCATACACTTAATACTCTATTCAACTATGGTCACTACAAAGTAATAGACTATTTTCGTTAAAAGCTTTAGGTTATGACTTTATGGTATATTAAACGTCCAATAATAATAAGTTTTTACTAAAACATACAAATGTAAATTAAGTATAAATTTACAGATTTTTAATTATAATGATAGTTTAAGTTCTTCTAAATTTACTATCATAAATATAGGGAGACGTAATTAATGACCCGGTTTTTAAAATCTCGTATGCGCGGTGCGATTGTAGTTAGCTTATTTGCTGCAGCATTTACACTAACAACAGCTTTTTCACCAGTGGCGCAAGCAAAAGATACGATTAAAATAGGCTTTAGTATGGCGTTAACTGGTGCTCTTGCAGGTGGTGGTAAACAAGCACTCGAGGGTATGAAAATATGGCGTGACGATATCAATGCTAAAGGTGGCATGCTTGGACGACAGGTTGAATTTAAGTATTATGATGACCAAACCAATCCAAAAAATGTACCTGGTATTTATGCTAAATTACTAGACATTGATAAAGTTGATTTTATCGTTAGTGGTTATGGAACAAACCTAATCGCTCCAGCAATGCCCGTTGCAATTGATAGAGATGTTGTTTTCATGGGCTTGTTCGGTATGAACAATAATAAAAAGTGGAAGTATGAAAAATATTTCCAAATTCTGCCTGCAGGACCAGAGCCAGCGGTAGGGTTCTCATCAAATTGGTTTAAGGCTATTGAAACATTTAAACCTAAAACAATCGCTTTACTCGCAGCGGATGCAGAATTTGCAAGAAACCTGAAAGAAGGCGCTATAATAAACGCGAAGAGAGCAGGTTTAGAAATAGTTTATAATCAGAACTATCCTCCAAAAACAGCTGATTTTACTCCAATTGTTAGAGCGGTTAACTCTAAAAAGCCAGACATATTCTATATAGCATCATATCCAAATGGATCTGCTGGTTTGGTTCGAGCAATTGCTGAAGTTGGTACTGACGCTATGGCAGTTGGTGGTGGAATGGTTGGATTGCAATTTTCAGGGCTGATGGCCGGTTTGGGTCCGAACTTGAATGGCATACTTAATTACGATTTCTACGTACCGGAGCCAACCATGGCTCTGTATCCAGGCGCAGCTGATCTGATTAAGCGTTATCAAAACAAGGTAAAAACCGAAGGACTAAAAACTGACGCTTTGGGTTATTATCTAGTGCCTTGGGCTTATGCATATCTTGATATATTAGGTCAGGCTGTTAATGCAGTTGGAAAAATAGATCATGATGCGATAGCGAAATATATTCATAAAACTGAATTTACTTCTGTTGTTGGTAAAGTCGCGTTTGGTGATAACGGTGAATGGACAACCAGTAGAACTATTGTTGTTCAATATCAAAACATTAAAAACAATGATTTGAATCAGTTCGCTCAGCCAGGTGTTCGTAAGATTATGTATCCTGAGGATATTAAAACTGGAACAACTAAATTGTTTAACTCGTTACGCTAGTTAGTTAATAATTTTCTAGAGGGGGAATGAGCTTCGGTTTATCCTCCTCTAGAAAAATTTATATAACTTAAACGTATATTTTAATTGTAAGTGAGGCGTCGTGGAGTTCACTGAATTATTACTCAATGCTTTATTGGCGGGAATCATGTTGGGTGGTTTCTTCGCGGCTTTAGCGATTGGACTATCAATATGTTTTGGCCTGCTTGATACAGTTAATATTGCTCATCCAACTATAATAGTTGGAGCAGCATTTTGTACTTTCCTTCTTAATGACGTTTTCGGAATTGATCCTATAATAGCTGGTATATTAATCACTCCTTTGTTTTTTATACTGGGATTAGGTATTTATTCACTTTACTATCAATTTTTTGAAAAACAAAGCGCAGAGGCTTTAAGAGGTTTGGCCTTTTTCTTTGGGCTGCTTTTTATAGCTGAAGTAGTAATGATCATGACCTTCGGTGTTGATCATAGACTGGTTTCTGCGCCTTACATTGGTAATTCTTATACTGCCGTATTGGCGGGAATGGAATTCGCAATTCCTTATAGATTACTCGCAGCATTTGTGGTCGCCTCTGCCATGGCTATTGGATTGCAACTTTATCTAAATAAATCATTTTTTGGGCGAGCAACAAGTGCCGTTCATCAAGATATGATGGCCCTATCATTAATGGGTGTTGATCCAGTGATGGTCAAAAGAGTTGCTTTTGCACTGGGGTTGTCAACATGCGGTTTGGCAGGGGCTTTGATGATTATAGTTATTCCTATAGAGCCAGCTGTTGGTAGGTTTTTTATAGGTAATGTATTTGCGATTGTTGTTCTTGGCGGCCTAGGTTCAATAAGCGGAACATTAATAGCGGCGTTTATCCTTGGTATTGCAGAAAGTGTTGTGTCTACATTTTTTGGTCCATCCTGGGCTCCTGCAGTATCTTTTGCTATACTTCTCGGAGTGTTGGCATTTAAGCCAACTGGATTATTTGGCAGTGGGGATACAAGGTGATGCGATTCAAATTTGAAATTGGATGCGTGTTGGTTTTACTTGCAGCGTTTATATTTACTCAATCAGGAATTAATCGTTTTTACTATTTTGCAGGATTTGCAATTTTGCAATATGTAATGATTTCGACCGCTTGGAATATATTAGGTGGATATGGTGGTTACATAAATTTTGGTACTGCAGGGTTTCTGGGTGTTGGATCATATACAGCAGTTGCAATGATAGAATTTTATAGTGCAGGTATTGTTGAGCAAATAATTGTTGCAGGAATTATAGCCGGAGTTATTGGACTTAGCATTGGGTTTTTTACGCTTCGTTTAAAAGGAGTTTATTTTGCTATAGCAACTTTAGCTTTAGCAATAGTCTTGGAAACATTTGTTAATAATTGGGACTATGTCGGCGGTGCCGCTGGTGTTTCAATTTTACCCCCGAGAACCCCTGAACTCTTAGGAATAGCGATAGTTGATAGAAAAGGTGGCGCAATATTTAATAATAATAAAGAATTTTTGTTTTTCCTAATGGCGTTTTTAGCTATCTTGAGTGTGTGGGTAGCCCGCACGATTGAGAAGGGTAAATTGGGTAGAGGTCTAAATGCTATTAAAGATAATGAAGAAGCTGCAGAATGCATGGGTGTTCCTACACTCAGGCTAAAATTAACAGCTACAGTTATTAGTGGAGCTTTAATGGGTATGGCGGGGGCTGTATTTCCGAGTTACTTAACATTTGTAGATCCTCCTACAGCATTTAACCTAGAATTCGCAATTAATTCATTAGCTATGCCAATGATAGGTGGTACTTTTACATGGATCGGACCTGTAGTGGGTTCTATTCTCCTGGGAACCGTACAACAAGTAGCAATTGTAACAATCTCTTCAGAGTTGAATTTACTAATAATAGGTGTTTTATTAGTGTTTTTTGTTACGGTAGCTCCGCAAGGTATTGTTGGATGGTTTATGAAAAAAAATAAGTAGATAGGGTACTTAAAAATTATGTCAGAAGCACTTCTGAAGGTTGAGTCTGTAACTAAGAACTTTGGTGGTTTTACAGCTTTGTCAAATGTGACTACGGAAGTACTCACAGGCGAACGGTTTGGACTTATTGGACCAAATGGTTCTGGAAAAACAACTCTTATAAATTGCATTTCAGGTACTCTAGTTAATGAGGGTGGAAGTATAATTTTTGATGGAATAGATCTTCAAGGACTAAAGGCTCATAAAAGAACGGCTGCGGGCATAACACGCACTTTTCAAATACCAAGACCATTTCATAGTATGACAATTATGGATAATCTCAAAATTCCAATAGAATTTGTTAGTGGTACATCATTTAGTCAAAATGAGATTGCAGAACAAGCTATGGATATACTCGAGACAATGGGTATGGCAGACAAAGCAAATGAGGAGACCTCTGGTTTAACTCAGATTGAACTTCGTAAACTTGAATTAGCAAGAGCAATAGCGGCAAAACCCAAATTATTGATATCTGATGAAGCTATGGCTGGTTTAACAGGTCAAGAGGTAGATGAAGTATTGGAAATACTAATAAAATTTAATGAACAGGGCATGACGATTATTATGATCGAACATATAATGCGAGCAGTGATGCAGTTTTCTCAACGAGTTATCTGTCTTGATGCAGGTCAGCTTATTGCTGAAGGAACCCCTGAAAATATAGTAAAAGATAAAGGCGTTGAAAGAGCCTATCTGGGTGTTTGATTATGGTTGAACTTGTAATAGAAAATCTAGTAGCTGGCTACGGTAATGTATCTGTGTTGCATAATGTCTCAATCAATGTTTCGGAAGGTAATACGGTCGTTCTGCTAGGAACTAACGGTAATGGTAAAAGTACTTTAATGAAGTGCGTGTCAGGTTTAATAAAACCAACTTCTGGTACTATTAAATTAATTGACGGCGACAAGGAAATTGATTTGATATCTTGTAGCCCAAAAGAGATAGTGGGACACGGAGTAGCAATGGTGCCGGAAGGGCGTCGATTATTTCCATTGCTAACGGTTGAAGAAAACCTAACACTGGGTGGCTATCGTAAAGAAGCACGTGATAAAATTGATGATTCAATGAAATTTTGTTTTGAATTATTTCCTAGATTGGAAGAAAGACGCACTCAAAAAGCTGGCAGTATGAGTGGAGGAGAACAACAGATGCTGGCAGTTGCTCGTGCCTTAATGAGTGTGCCAAAAATGTTATTAATAGACGAACCGTCAGTTGGATTGGCTCCGATATTGGTTTCTCAGATGATTGAAACAATTGGTGAATTAAGTAGTAGTCGTGGTCTAACCATACTTATGGCTGAACAAAATTTTAATCAAGCAATTAAAATTGCTGACAAAGGTTACATTATAGTTCACGGAGAAATCGCTTTTGCAAGTAAGGACGTCGACGACCTTCGTGATAATGATATGGTAAAAAGCTACTATCTAGGAACGTAGAGTTTATTACGAAGCTACGGTACTGAAACATAACTTCTCTATTGCATTAACTCCCATATTCGTTCAGATGTTGCTGGCATATCGACGTGCTTGATATCGTAGTCTTGTAAGGCATTAGTTATAGCAGAAATTACTACAGGTGGTGCTACTAGCGCTCCAGCTTCACCTGCTCCTTTGACACCCAGTTGATTTGTTTTACAAAGAACCTCATTGGTATCAATTTGCAGTGACGGCAAGTCATCTGCTCTTGGCATGGTATAGTCCATAAAAGAACTTGTTAGTAATTGCCCTGAAGTACCATCATACACTGTGTTTTCGAGTAATGCTTGGCCTACTCCTTGAGCAACGCCCCCATGTACTTGGCCTGCAACTAGCATGGGGTTTATCACTCTACCAACATCATCAACAGCGCAGTAACGCACTATATGCACAGTACCTGTGTCTTTATCTATCTCGAGCTCACACAGGTGGCAGCCATTAGGATAACTCCAGTTTTCGATTGTATGAGTGTCAGTACCACTTAAAGGACCGGATAATTCTTGTGGTAGAGTTGTTGATGACTTTGCTTCTCGAGCTATATCAAATAATGATATAGACCTATCAGTTCCCATAACGTGAAAATTACCATCAATATATTCGATATCTATAGGTGACGTTTCGAGTATTTCACCCGCAATAATTGTACCTTTTTCTATAACCTTATCACTTGAATTTAATGTAGCTACACTTCCGATATGACTCGTTCTAGACCCATGACTTCCACCACCACTAGGCAAGTTATCGCTATCGTTTGTTTCAATTACAACAGACTCAAAGTCTACCCCTAGTTTTTCCGAAATAAGTTGCATAAAAGATGTATCATGTCCTTGTCCCATCGGTTGTGTGCCGACGCGTACAATAACTTTATCATCGACCACTTCAACCTCTGCAGATTCTGTTGGGTTGCCGGCTGTCGTTTCTATGTATTGGCATACTGCGATACCACTTAAACGACCTTTTGCGAGAGCTTTCGCTTTTCTTTCCTCATAGTTCTTCCAGTCGGCTAATACTAATGTGGCATCCATATTAGATTCGAATTCACCACTGTCATAAGTGGTTCCCATCGCATTTGTGTATGGCATCTGATCCGGACGTATTAGGTTTTGTCTCCGTAATTCTATTGGATCAATATTTAGATCATGTGCTGCCACGTCTACCAGTCGTTCCATTACGTATATTGCTTCGGGTCTCCCTGCACCTCGATATGGTCCTACTGGAGCTGTATTGGTCATAACACATTTAATATTTACATCAGCTGCAGGGATATCGTAAATATTTGTTAATATTTTTGGCCCAACTTGTGTAGGAATCGCTACTCCTGCTGAGCATGAATAGGCCCCTATGGCGGCAACAGTTTTAACTCTTACCGCTAGAAAATTGTTTTCAGAATCCAATGCGAGCTCACAATCAGAGATATGATCACGTCCGTGTAAGTCACTTATAAAGGCCTCAGTCCGGTCACTTATCCAACGTATGCTACATCCTAGTTTTTTTGCTGCGTATAATACTAGGACTTGCTCATGATATGCATGAGTTTTCATTCCGAATCCCCCGCCAACGTCATCTACAAGAACTCGGACCTTGGTCGGATCACATTTAAGAAAACTATTAGCAATCCAATCTCTTAACATGTGTCGGTTTTGATTAGATGAATATAACGTATAGCGATCGGTGACAGGATCATATGTTCCTATGGCACCCCTTACTTCCATAGAATTTTGCACAACTCGGTTATTAATAAGTGATACTTTTGCTATATGAGCTGCTTTTGTGAATGCTTCGTCAGTTTTTGCTTTATCTCCAACTTGTGCCTGGAATAAAAAATTTTGTGGTACTTCTTCCCATAATTGAGGTGATTCGGGCGCCATTGCTTTGGATGTATCTACAACGGCAGGTAAAACTTTATAGTTAATATCAATTATTTCAGCTGCATCTTTTGCTATTTCCACGGTTTCAGCAACGATGAATGCTACTGGATCGCCTACATATCTAGCTCTATCAGATGTTAATGCAAACTGCGGAGGATAGCTTAGAGGTGATCCATCTGGTTTAGTTAATGAAGCAAAAAATGGCGGAGGACCTGGAAATCCACCAATATTATCTTCAGCTAAATCTACACCTAAATAGATTCCCAGGACACCAGGAAGTCTCATTGCTTCCTCTTTATTAATCGAAATTATATCTGCGTGAGCATGAGGAGAACGTAGAACATAACTATGGGCAGTGTTTTCCAGGACTAAATCATCGTTAAATTTCCCTTGCCCTTTTAATAAATGTGGGTCTTCTGTTCGTAGGACTGGTTGTCCAACACCGTATTTTGCCATGTTGTTCATCCTCTCTAATAAATTGTGGACTTTTATTATACAGTTTATGGCGTGTTGGTAACGATTAATATATAAATAATAACAAATAAATATGGGGGTATTAGTGACTATACCAAATCAACGTACAGTATACCTTAATGGTGATTACATACCTGAGAATGAAGCTAAACTGCCTTTTCGAGACAGGGGGGTTAAATATGGCGATGCCGTATTTGATACAACTAGAACCTTTAATCATAAAATATTTAAATTAGAAGAACATTTGGAGCGCCTTTATAGGTCTTTGCGCTACGTTGGTATTGATCCAGGGTTAACAATTGATGAACTGCTAGTAATAACAGAAGAAGTGCTTAACAGAAATCTACCACTACTTTCTAAAAATGATGATTATTGGGTATCACAGAGAGTAACCCGGGGTATCATTGACCCTAATGAGCGTACAGCATGGCCAGATTATACCGGATCTACTGTTATAGTTGAGTGCTTACCTCTACCATTAGCCACTCGTGCAAAGTTATATCGAGACGGTATAGATATGATTGTGTCTTCCGTACGACGTACCTCGCCGGAAATGCTTAGTCCTCGCGCAAAAACTCATAATTACTTGAATCTTATTATGGCGGATGAAGAAGTTTCAGCTCAAAATTCTGAAGCTTATGCCCTCATGCTAGATCAAAATGGAAATGTTGCTGAAGGAAGAGGAAGCAACGTGTTTTTCGTATCTGACGGATGTTTATATACTCCACAAGAAAGGTATGTCCTTCCAGGTGTTAGTCGGCAAACTGTTATTGAACTCGCTAAACAGAATGGACTGGTTTGTGTTGAAAAAGATTACGATTTATTTGATGTGTATAATTCTGATGAAGCATTTATTACATCAACTAGTTTCTGTATTTGTCCGTGCCGTAGTGTTAATGGGCGGGTTTTTAAAAATGAATTAGTGCCAGGACCCGTCACAACATCATTAATTAATTCATATATTGACTTAGTCGGTTTTGACTGGTTATCGCAGTACACCAATTATCCGGTCGTTGAATCACCTAGGCTATAAAGGTTCACTTATTCTATAAAGTGTTTTAAGATATTAATATTTTACGGTTATAGCTTGATATTATATAGTCTATGAGCGGATGCGGTCACCGTTTGAGTCAAATAAAAACATATTTTTATCTGGAAATGTTAATTCAACTGGTTCCCCGGAACTGTGTTTTTCTGTTCCATCAACTATTGCTACAAAAGGCCTGGTTGCGGCTGTTTCAAAGTATAGCAACGTATCTTTTCCAAGAGGTTCAACTAATCCTATCTTTCTTGAGCTATCGCCATTTGAGCTTGATACATTTACGTTTTCTGGCCTTATGCCAAATGTACCTTTTCCAGGGGTCATATTTTTATATTCTTCAGGTACTGGTACAGTAAATGATTCACTTCGAAATTCTATACTATCACCCTCCTTTACAAACTCTCCTTCAATTAGATTCATTGCTGGGTTGCCGAAAAAGTCAGCAACAAAATAAGAGACTGGATCACTGTAAATATCAATTGGTGATCCCATTTGTACAATTTCTCCTAAGTCCATTACCACGATTCGGTCAGCTAAAGTCATTGCTTCTTCTTGGTCGTGTGTAACATAAACAAATGTCTTTTGCAGTTCGGCGTGCAACCGGTCGCATTCGGCTCTTAACTCACGTCTTAGCTTGGCATCTAAGCTAGATAATGGTTCATCTAACAGAAAATTAGATGGCTCAGTTACTAATGTTCTGGCTAAGGCTATACGCTGAGACTCGCCGCCTGAACATTGACCAGGCATTTTTGTAAGTAAGTGTGAAATACGAACTAGTTCAGAGACCTCATGTAATTTTTGGAGTTGTGTTTCTTTACTGGCATTTTGCATCCTCAGTCCAAAGACAATATTGTCAGCAACATTTTTATGCGGAAATAATGCATGACTCTGAAAAACCATACCCAAGTCACGGTCACGAGGTTCAAGATCGTTAACTATTTTACCATCTAGTTCTATTTGTCCGCTTGTTGGGTCTTCAAACCCAGCAATCATTCTTAATGTAGTTGTTTTTCCACATCCTGATGGGCCTACAAGAACAATAAATTCTCCGTCTTCTATTGTTAAATTTAAGTTGTTAACGGCAACAGTGCTCCCGTATTCCTTGCGTAAGTTTTTAAGTTCGATGCGAGACACAGCTATTTACCTCCTTACCATCCCGAAACTAAAGCCTCGAGCTAGATGTTTACGAATTATCAGTCCAACGAAGACTAATGGTATAGTTATTCCTACTGATAATGCAGCTTGACGACCGTAAACTCGTCCTTCAGTTGATCCTTGATATTTGGACAATTCAACTGGTAAAGTTAGGACGTCTGCCTTTGATAGAAGTAAGGCTAGTAAATATTCACTCCAAGTTAAGATCAAGATAAATAGAAACGTTGCAACTAATCCAGATCTAACTAATGGTAGTACTACTTCCCATATAGTTCGCCAACGACTAGCTCCAAGAATTTCTGCTGCTTGTTCCATTTCTCGAGGCACCTCATCAATAAAACTTTTGCTCATCCATACGGCATAAGGCAGCGAAGTAAGAAAATATAAAATTACCAGTCCTGTAATAGTATCGAGCAATCCAATTTGTCGGTACCATAATGAGATCGGTGCGATTAGGACTATTGGAGGTACCATTCTTAGCATCAGAAGTTGAAACATTCGGCCCTCCGATAAAATTTGGTGCCGTGATACTCCATATGCTAAGATAGAGCCAAAAAAGACGGCAAGAGTTGTTGCAAGGCCGGCTATTATTGAACTATTTCTTAATGCAGTCCAAGGTCGTTGTAATGATTGTGTATACTGAGAAAGTTCACCAGTTTTTGGATCAATATGTGCTCCATCTGCCTTAGTATACTCATTTATATTAGCCCAAACTATTGCATAATTCCTAAGAGTAGGATTTTCAGTTATATAAACTGGTGGCCAGGAAAACCACTCCCGGTCTGGCTTAAACGAGGTTCCAACCATCCAAAACATAGGGAATGCTACTATACATAGCCACACAGTTAATATGGCGTATCTAACTACTGAAAATGTTTGTCGTTTCTGAGATAATGTCATAGCCATTATATTATCTCCCTATTTAGATTCTTGTGGTTTAGCAAAATACATAGCATCAAGATTTTTCTTTTCACGTTGAAGAAAATAGATGCCAGTGAGAACGATAGCTACCATCATAACTAATACCACATAAGAAAGTGCAGCTCCGTAGGATATATCAAAGTACTGCCATGTGGTTATAAAGATATAAACTGGAACTGTTTCCGTAGCTGAACCTGGTCCGCCTTGCAAGAGTCCCCAAGTTTTTGGAAATTCAGCCATCGCTTCTAGAAAACGTAATATTAGCGCTAGCATTATCACTGGACGTAATAAGGGTAATTGGATTTCCCAAAAAATACGCCATTTACTTGCCCCTAATATTGATGCAGCTTCCTGCGGTTCTTTGGGTAAAGCTGCCAGGCCCGCCATCATAATAATAAAACTAAATGGGGTCCAATTCCATATTTCTAAGAACATTATGGTAGTGAGAGCTATTTCTTTTTTGTAAAGAAACTGCGCTTTTATCTCCATACCTGAGATACGTGATAAAATATCATTTAGCGGTCCATTTTGGTAAAGTATCATTTCTCCAGTGTATGCAATGACGATAGGAACGGTAAGCATTGGTAATATAAAGAAAATATAATATAGCCCTTGTCCACGAAAGGGTCTGTACATGAGTAGAGCCAGGCCAAATCCAAAGATAAAACAGCCCAATGTTGAACCAGTAGCAAAGAGAAGAGAGCGAATTATTGCGGCACCAAATCTTTCATCTCTGAATACTTCGATGAATAGCTCCAGACCAACCCATTCAGATGCGTGCCAATATGATCTCCAACCTGATTCATCTCCCATGGAGAATATAGAAAACTGGAACAGAGAAAAGAAGCCTTGTCCAAATAATGCTGGTACCAGTATAAAGGCCATTAAAAGTAAGAATGGCGTTAATACTGTCCATTTAAATCGCTTTATACCCCGAGCTCGTGAAGCTGCCCGTCCGCTCTCTGGTATGTTTCTTTCTAATGTGTTCTCAGCTGTCATTATATCTAGGCCTCAATCACGCTTTAACGCAAGATGCGTTCTCAGAGTTATAAAGAATTTAAATTTAGCTTATTTCTAAGACTAAAAGAATTCATTAATAATTGTTCTTTGTTAATTCAATAAAGCATTACCTTTAAAATTTCTTGACCAATACCCACATAATTTTTTGATAACATGTGCATGGCCCCCCAAACGGTACAACACTCAATTTATCATTGGGTGGGTGATACCGTGTTTACCTAAAGTACATAAAGTAGCTTAGGCTTTATATGTATACTACATACTTTGACCTGAATGTAAGTATGTTATTAATTATTCTGATAATTTGTAATTATAGCAAGTATTTGGTGACAAAATTAATTCTATGTTTCCTAATATATGTTTTTCAAGCTAATAAAATGGTAACAAGAAAATACTTAACATTATAATTAAAGGTATTTTTATGGATATTGAAAAAGTAGATATTTCTGGTGTGGATATAATTCAAGCTGGCAAAGGGCCTGATCTCGTACTCTTACACTCTTTATTAGCTGAAAGAAGTGTTTTTGATGAAGTCTTGCCTGAACTAGCTAAAGATTTTCGGGTTACACTTCCAAACCTTCCAGGATTTGGAGGAACAGCGGCCTTAGATAATTTAGATCCTCATGTTGATGATTATGCAGACTTTATATTTGATTTGATGCAGAGACTTAATTTAACACATCAGACCACAGTTCTTGGTAATGGAGCCGGAGGTTTTATGGCTGTTTCTTTGGCAATTAAATACGGAAACTATTTTGATAAATTAATCCTTGCTGATACAGGCCATGGTTTTCCAGAAGAAGGAAAAGGTCCTTTGAGGCTTTTGGCTAAACGAGTTGAAGAAGAAGGAATGAAAAGTATCCTTGATGCGGCTATGGCTAGAATGTTTCCCGAATCTTTCATAAATGAAAACCCTGAAACTATTGCGATACGAAAGACTGCATTGGGTAAGTGTGACCCGCAGGCTTTTGCAGCGACGGCAAGAGCATTATCAAATGTGGATATGTCTAGAGAAATAAGTGGAATAAATAATCCTACTTTGATTATGGTGGGTTTAGAAGATAAAACCACACCTCCTAATATGTCTTATTCCCTGCATAAAGGAATTACTGGCGCTTCACTTGTAACAATCCCTAATTGCGGTCATTGTCCACAAATTCAATCCAGTTCTATATTTTTAAAAGAAATAAAGTCATTTCTCATTTCATAAGTATTTAAATTTGGTAAGCAATAAATTTTCTACCTTACTTGCTTTTGTAGTTTACGTATAACAGCTTGATAATTGGTCTCATAAAATGAGTTATAATGTAGAAAAAATCTATCTATACGAACAGGGGGCTAGTAATGCGGTTTGCAGTAGATACAGGTGGTACATTTACAGATCTAATAGTTGAAGAAGATGATGGTGGTCTTCATATGTTTAAGGCCGCTACAACTCCTGATGATCCAATTAGAGGTGTCTTAGATAGTCTTGAAAATGCCGCTGTCGGGCTTAATACAAATTTACAAGAGCTTTTGAGTAGAGGTGATTTATTTATTCACGGCACCACACATGCCATAAATGCCATAGTTACTGGGAATACTGCTAAAACCGCATTTCTCACCTCTGAAGGACACAAAGATATATTAGTTTTTCGAGAAGGTGGCAGGATGGAGCCGTTTAATTTTACTGTTCCTTTTCCTCAACCATATATACCTCGAGCTCTAACTTACGAGATTCCTGGTAGAATATTAGCTGATGGCTCAGAAATGGCACCGATAAATGAGGCTGAGGTATTAAAAATTATTGAAGAACTTAAAGATAAACAGATAGAATCGATTGCTGTTTGCTTGCTCTGGTCTATTGTTAATTCTGAACATGAGGATAGGGTTGGAGAACTACTCACCAAGCATTTACCAGAAGTTCCTTATACCCTTTCTCACATACTTAATCCTAGTTTAAGAGAATATAGGCGAGCCTCTTCTGCCGCTATTGATGCTTCATTAAAACCGTTAATGAGTAAATATATGCAAAACCTTAGTGGTAGGTTACATGATTCAGGGTTTGATGGCCGTGTGCTTATTGTAACTTCTCAAGGGGGTGTAATGGATGCTGAAGATATTGCAAACTCTCCTATACATCTAATTAATTCTGGCCCCTCAATGGCGCCAGTATCTGGGAGGTATTTTGCTCGAATAGATGAACAATCAGATACGGCTGTTATAGCCGATACTGGGGGAACTACATATGATGTTAGTCTGGTCAGAAAAGGAGGTATTCCTTGGACTCGGGAAACGTGGATAGGGGAACCTTACCGAGGTCATATGACAGGATTTCCATCAGTTGATGTAAAAAGTATTGGAGCTGGGGGTGGTTCAATTGCTTGGGTAGATGACGGAGGAATGTTACATGTCGGACCGCATAGTGCCGGTGCTGTACCTGGGCCAGCATGCTATGGTCAAGGAGGAGAGAAGCCAACGGTTACGGATGCAGCTCTTGTATTAGGTTATCTTGATCCTACTTTCTTTCTCGGCGGAGCTATGGAGTTAGATATTAATAGGGCAAGATCGGCTATAGTTAAAAAAATATCAGATGTTATGAATCTGACACCTGAAGAAGCTGCTTTAGCCATAATTAGTATAGCCACAGAAAACATGGTTCAGGCAATAGTTGATATTACTGTTAACCAGGGTATTGATCCTAGACAAGCCGTATTAATCGGAGGAGGTGGAGCTGCAGGACTGAATTCAGTAGCGATTGCCAGACGTCTTGGTTGCCCACGTGCCATAATTCCTGAAGTGGGAGCAGCCCTAAGTGCAGCCGGAGCAATGATGTCAGATCTCTCATCGCAATATAGACGAACACATTTTATGACTTCTGATCACTTTGATAAAGACAGTGTTAATGATCTACTTAGTGGTATGGAAATGAGCTGCAATAATTTTATTGCTGGGCCAGGCAAAGGAGCAGTTGAAACTAGTATTGAATTTTTTGCAGAAGCTAGGTATCCGGAACAAGTATGGGAAATAGAGGTTCCAATCAAAAGCCGGAGATTTAAAAACAGAAATGACATTGAATCACTTGTTGAATCATTCCATGCTGCACATCAAGATATATTTGCGATTAATGATCCCGATTCAGGTATCGAAGTGGTTGGTTGGACTGCTAATGTCAAATGCCGTCTTAAAACATCTGAGAGCGGTGTTCTAGTAGCGGCACATGCCGAAACAATAAAACTAATTCACCGCAAGGCATATTTCTCTGAATTAGGATTTGTAGATACTCATGTTCGGCGTTTTGAAACTATGAAAGTTGATGAAGAAATTAAAGGACCTGCTATTATTGAATCTGCATTTACTACAGTAGTGATTGATCCAGGAGCCGTAGTAACTAGACGAGAATCAGGTAGTCTTTCAATTAATCCGGGAGCTATTTAGTGACTTTAGAAACTGATAATACAATTGATGGAGTAAAACTAGCGCTTATATCGAATCGACTTGAAGGTATTTCCCGTAAGATGGGAAATACCTTGATGCGCACTGGTCGTTCTGGAGTTCTTAATATCGCGCGGGATTTCTCTTGTTGTATTTTAACCGGTAACAATGAATTGGTAGCTGTTGCTGAAAGTTTACCTATACACGTTCTTTCTGGCCCTGATATAATGGCAAGGTATATGAAAGAATTTCATCCATCACTTAAAAGAGGTGATGCCTTTCTTCATAATTCACCATATCATGGGTGTTCACATCCTGCTGATCATACCATTTTAGTGCCAGTTATAGATGAAGAAGGTATCCATCGTTATACTGTGGCAGCAAAGGCTCATCAGGCAGATATTGGTAACTCAATACCTACTACATACCATGGTACCGCGCGTGATGTTTATGAAGAAGGTGCTTTGATATTTCCAGCAACGAAAGTTCAAGAAAATTATCAAACGAATATGGATATAGTTCGTATGTGCCGTATGCGTATTCGAGTGCCGGAACAGTGGTGGGGTGACTTTCTAGCAATGATTGGGGCGGCAAGAATTGGAGAACGTGAAATACTTGAACTAGGAAAAGAAATTGGTTGGGAAGTATTAGAACAATTTAACCAGGAGTGGTTTAGTTATTCAGAACAACGCATGGTGTCAGCCATAAAAAGTTTACCTTCGGGAGTTGCCACGAGACAATCAACGCATGATGCGATTCCTGGTACACCTAAGGATGGAATAACAATTAGTTCAACCGTAACGATTAACCCTGATGATGCAATGATTACTGTGAATTTATTAGACAATCCTAAAGCGCAACCTTGTGGCCTTAATTTATCAGAGGCTTGTGCACGAACAGCAGCTATGGTTGGGGTATTTAACTCGATAGATCATACAGTTCCAAAAAATGCCGGTTCTTTCAGGCGTTTAGAAATATTACTTGGAGATGGATTAGTTTGTGGAATACCAAAACATCCAACGTCTTGTTCAGCGGCAACTACAAATGTAGCAGATAGAGTTTCAAATCCAACACAAGCGGCGATGGCTGATATCTCAGAAGGTTTAGGTTTGGCAGAGTGTGGGGGTATTATGACGCCAGGTCTTGGCGTTATTTCGGGAGTTGACCCAGCTAATGACCGACCTTACGTGAATCAAATTATGCTTGCCTTTACTGGGGGTGCAGGAGCGCCGAAGGCTGATTGTTGGCAGACTATTTGTCACGTAGGTAATGGTGGACTCTGTTACTATGATAGCATTGAATTAGATGAACTGAGGCATCCAATTTATATACATACACGTCAGTTTTCTATTGATTCCGAGGGTGCGGGTAAATTTTGTGGTGCAAGATCTGCGTATAGTGAATATGGACCTATCAGGGGAAATATGGAAGTGGCATATGTTAGTGATGGAGCTATAAATGCAGCAAAAGGTGTTAGAGGTGGTTTACCAGGCGCTCCTTCAGAACAACATAAAATAACTTGTAATGGAAATCGTACTAAATTGCCAAACGTTGGTGTAGTTAGGTTAGAGACTGGGGAACGTATAGTTTCAATGACTACTGGTGGGGGAGGTTATGGGAATCCTATGGAAAGAGAGCCGGAAATGGTTCGGCGTGATGTAGAAGAAGGCTATATTAGTAAAGAGCGTGCTCGTACAATCTATGGGGTTGTTCTAGATGAATACGAACAAATTGAATTGGCCTTGACTTCGGAATTACGAAATAAATTTAGAATTTCTAGTCAATAATTATGCCTATTAAGCCAACTACAACCGGTGTTCAACTATCTATCCTTAGTAATCGGTTGGACGGAATTGTTAGAAAGATGGCTAATACCCTAATGCGCACAGGTCGTTCTGGTGTCTTAGCTATGGCGCGAGACTTTTCTTGTTGCATTGTTACAGCTGGAGATGAACTTTTAGCAGCAGCTGAAAGTTTGCCAATCCATGTTTTGTCAGGGCCGGACCTGATGGCTAAGTCAATGAAAGAAGCCCATCCAAAATTCAAACGTGGAGATGCGTTTTTGCATAATTCTCCCTATCACGGATGTTCTCATCCAGCAGATCATACAATTTTAATACCAGTAATTGACGCTAACGGTAAACATAGATTTACAGTTCAGGCTAAAGCTCATCAAGCTGATATAGGTAACTCAATTCCTACAACTTATTTTGGTTCTGCTCGTGATGTTTACGAAGAAGGAGCACTGATATTTCCTGCAGTACAAGTACAAAGGAACTATGAAAATATTGATGACATTATACGTATGTGTCGCCTAAGAATTAGGGTTCCTGATCAGTGGTGGGGAGACTATTTAGCAATGTTGGGAGCTGCCAGAATTGGAGAGCGTGAAATTATAGAGCTTGGTGAAGAGATGGGTTGGGATGAATTAGAGAAATTTGTCGGTGATTGGTTTAATTATAGTGAGCTAATGATGGATAAAGCTATTGGGTTAGTACCACCTGGTATTACCGAGCATACAAGCATTCATGATCCATTTCCAGGAACCCCTGAAAGTGGCATTCCCATTCGAAGTGTTGTGAATGTTAACAATCAAACTAGACGAATATCTGTAGATTTACGAGACAACCCAGATTGTCTTCCATGTGGGTTGAATTTATCAGAAGCATGTGCTCGTACTGCAGCGATGGTAGGAGTTTTTAATTCTATTGATCATAATGTCCCTAAAAATGCCGGTTCATTTAGGCGGTTAGATGTTCTTCTTCGTGATGGATGCATTGTTGGCATTCCTAAGCATCCAACAAGTTGCTCTGTAGCAACAACGAATATAGCTGATAGAGTTGCTAATGGCGTTCAAGCAGCAATTGCTAAATTAGGAGAAGGAATTGGTATGGCCGAATGTGGGGCGATCAATCCACCAGCCGCAAGTGTAATATCTGGAATAGACCCACGAAATGGAAGGTCATTCGTAAATCAGGTATTTCTTGGTAAGACGTGTGGTGCAGCATCATCTAAAGCTGATGCTTGGCAAACTATATCTCATGTTGGAAATGGAGGTATGTGCCTTATGGATTCGGTTGAATTAGATGAGTTGCGCCATCCAATTTATGTTAAGTCCCGTGGGTTTATTGTTGATAGTGAAGGAGCTGGTAGGTTTTGTGGCTCACGGTCGGGTTATGCCATCTATGGTCCTCGAGGCGGTGCTATGGATATTATTTATAATAGTGATGGCAATATTAATGGTCCTAAAGGAGTTAGAGGCGGGGGAGTAGGTGCTTGTGCACATCAGCATAAGATAGATGCTAATGGTAATAAAGTTGAGGTCCCTAATTGCGGTCGAGTTACTCTGGAAGACGGAGAAATGATAGCTTCATATTCTTGTGGAGGAGGTGGATATGGACAACCTCTTGACCGTGCTCCAGAATTAGTTCAGTCCGATTTCTTGGAAGGATATATTAGTAAAGAACGCGCATTAAAAATATATGGTCTAAATATAAATGATGCAGGTGAAATTATTACCAATAATAAAGAAGTTTAAGTTTTGAAATCTTGAGTAGTCTTTTGTTAAACAGAAAGGACTAAAATGTCCCGTGATGTACCTGTAAGTGGTCTTTGTTTGCCTGATTTTTATGAGGTAGAAGAATTATTTAAGCGTAATATGTCCGAAGGAGATCCTAGCTGTGGTGATGAAGTAGGCGCATGCGTATCAATTGTAATTGAAGGGGAAACTGTAGTTGATTTGTGGGGAGGTTATAAAGATGCTGCACGCAAACAATTATGGGAAAAAAATACTATCACTTGCATGATGTCAGTAACTAAAGCATGCGCTGCTATTTGTTTATTGACACTAGTCGATAGAGGTATTGTAGATATTGAAAAGCCTGTCTCTTATTATTGGCCTGATTTCGGTAAAAATGGAAAAGAAAATATTTCTATTTTAACTTTAATATCTCATAAATCCGGAGTAATCTATGCGGATGCGGCGCCGGCAGGCTCGTTATGGCAAGATGGTATAGTGGAAAAAGCGCTAGAAGAAGAAGTGCCTCAATGGACCCCAGGTACAGCTGGTTCTTATCACTCTTTCACTTATGGACCTTTAATCAGTGGATTAATACGACATGTCGATGGTAGATCAGTGGGGCAATTCTGGCGTGAAGAAATATCAAGTCGTTTCAATCTGGACTTTAATATTGGTTTAGATGAAGAAGAGGCTTTACGTTGTGCAGAATTTATTGAAACACCAGGTACTCCATCACGAGACGGAATTAAAGTAAATACTGAATCGCCATTATTTCGAGCCTGGAATCCAATGCCAAAAGAAGAGGATTTTAATTCCGAGAACTGGCTTAAAAATGAGTTTGCTTCAGCAAATGGTCATGGTAACGCCCGAGCTATTGCAAGTTTATTTGGAGGGCTGGCAAATTATGGAAAAATAGATGGAAAGCAACTACTATCAAAAGATATAATTAATTTGGCCATTAGTGAACACTGGAATGAATTAGATCGAATGACTAATCGTCATTTTCGATTTGGCTGCGGGTTTATGTTGTCTTGTCCTCCATTTCCTTTTGGTGGAAAGCAAGATAATTTTGGTCATACTGGCATTGGAGGCGCTGTTGGGTTTGGAGATCCACATAAACGCATGGGGTTCAGTTATTGTTGTAATCGTATGGCGCCAATTGCCGATTTAGGGCCTTTTGCCACCCCTATGATAGAAAGTGTATACAGATCAATTTAATTTATTTGTTAAGGAACTCGGTTTTGCAATTAAAAGATAAAGTAGTTTTAGTTACTGGTGGTTCATCTGGAATAGGTGCAGAAATTTGCTCTTTATTTGCTAACGAAGGTGCTAAAGTTGGTGTAGTAGCTAGCAAAGATAAGGATAAAGCTCAAAATATAGTTAACTTAATAAAAGCAGATGGAGGTTTTGCGGAACCTTATGTTTGTAATGTTTCTGATGTTAATGAAATTTCTGAGTTAGTTAATTCTTTAACCTTAAATATTGGTCCTATAGATATATTAATTAATTGTGCTGGAGTTTTCTTTCCTACTAAACTAGGTGAAACAGTAGAAAAGAATTATGATAAAATTATTGATACTTGTTTAAAAGGTACATTTTTCATGTGCAATGCTGTTGGACCAGGTATGGCGGAGCGTGGTGCTGGAAAGATAGTAAACTTTGGCTCAGCAGCAGGCATACAAGGCCGTAGCTCCTATATTGTTTATGGAGCGGCTAAAGCTGCGGTTATGCAAATGACTCGATCGCTTGCCTGTGAACTAGCTCCAAATGGTGTTAATGTAAATTGTATTTCTCCAGGTAATACAGCAACTTCAATGAATGAGAATGTACGGACTGAAGATGCTTATGCAAACACAAGAGACATAATTACTAAAAGAGCTCTTAGTGGACGTCCGTTTTCAGATCCAAAAGAAATTGCTGCTATGGCATTATTTTTGGTTTCTGAAGTAGCAAGGTCTATGCACGGTGAGACTGTTGTTATGGATGAAGGAGCTAATATAGGCTTTTAAGATTAAATATTTTTGGAAGGAAAATTATGGAACTACGAAATAAGGTAGCTTTAATTATTGGGGGGTCTTCTGGTCTGGGAGAAGCGACTGCCCGCAAATTTTCTGCTGAAGGAGCAACATGTGCTGTAGTGGCCAGTAATAATATACGTAAGGCAAGTAAAGTTGCCCGGGAGATTAAGCGTGGTTCAAAAGGCTATGTTTGTGATGTTACTAAACCTGGACAAGTAAAAAAATTAGTTGAGAAAGTTTTAAGTAACCACAAAAAGATAGACATTTTAGTTAACTCTGCAGGGATTTTTGTTCCTACGCCCGCAGGGGATACTAAAAACATAGACATGAACCGTATGATTGATGTTAACCTAAAAGGGACTTTGAACACTATTAACGCTGTCGTACCACATATGAAGGAACGAAAAAAAGGTAACATTATTAATATGGCATCTGTCGCAGGTGTTAGGGCATTACCACTTTACGGAGTTTATTGTGCCTCAAAAGCAGGTGTGGTCATGCTAACCAAGGTGCTTGCTACCGAGTTATCACGCGATGGAATACATGTAAATTCAATCTCACCTGGAAATACGGAAACTCCAATGAACGAAACTATCCGTACGGATCCGGAATGGAAGCCTGTTTTAGATTTTATGCAGAAGCTAACACCTTCAGGAAGAACTTATTCGAGTGCAGAAGAAATTGCCAATACAGCACTTTTTCTTGCGTCTCCAAGAACTGGAAATCCTATCTACGGAGCTAACTTTGTGATTGATGAGGGTTTTGCAGCAGGATTATTTATAGCAGATTAGGAAATATTAATAGCTTTATGTAATATGCTAACACAATCGATATATTGGGAGTCAGTAATGATGGGTGTAAGTTTACAGGCAGAAAATAAAAACCAAATTAAGGAAGAAATACCAGTTCTCGACTTGGGACCTTTTTTTTCGGGTGAAGCTGGAGCTGCTGAAAAGTTAGCTCGAGAGTTATGTTATGCACAGGAAAATATAGGGTTCTATTTTGTAACAAATCATGGCGTTCCTATGGATTTGATACAGCGTGGGTATAAAGAGTTAGAGAGAGTATTTGCTTTACCTCAAGAAGAAAAATTAAAACTGAGAGCAACGGATACCAGGCCAGGCTATGTACCACCGAATTCAGTTGTCTATGTTACATCTCCAATTAATAAAAATACTAAGGCAGATCTTAATGAAGTACTTCGGTATGTTAATGAACGATCAGAAGACCATCCTGGCCGTATCGCCGGGTTACGTTTTCATGGGCCTAATCCATGGCCAGAAAACCTACCTGGCTTTAAAGAGACAATAAAAGATTGTCATGAGGCATTAGCCTCACTGGGAAGAAAAATGTTACCACTTTATGCTTTAGCGCTAGATAAACCGGCCGACTTTTTTGATTCTATGTTTGATGACCCTTTATGGACGACACGTAATTCGCACTATCCTGTGATGGAAGCAGAAGAAAACCAATTTGGAATATCTCCCCATCAAGATCATGGATTTATGACCTTATTGCCCTTATCGGATGTACCAGGCCTTGAAATACGTACCAGGGCTGGTAATTGGATTAATGCGGATCATATGGGTGAAGATGCTATTATTATAAATACGGGTGAGTTTCTAAATCGATGGACCAACGGTCGGTTTTTGGCCTCACCACATCGTGTTAACCCTCCTAAGAAGGATCGTTATTCGATGGCACTATTCTTTAATCCTAGTCCAGGTACAATAGCTGATCCCTTAGATACATGTGTCAGCGAAGACAACCCTGCTAAATTTGAGCCAGTAAGTATATATGATTATATATGTTGGTATGTAGATAAAAATTATCCGCCATCTGCGGGGGGTAAACGTACTAACATCAATCCTAAATCGTTAGCTGCTGAATAGAGAATAGTAAATTATAATTGGTAAGGATTTATAAATAATTGAACGGTGAATTCTATGAGCGTTGAACTAGGAGTAGAAACAGAAATAGGTTCTAAGAAAAAAACAGAAAAAATTCCCGTACTTGATTTGGGGCCCTATATTGAAGGCGAAACAGGAGCTGCTGAAAAACTAGCTGCTGAATTATGTTACGCACAGGAAAATATAGGTTTCTATTTTGTGACAAACCATGGGGTGCCCATGGATTTGATACGCCGTGGATACGAAGAATTAGTTAAAGTATTCGCGTTGCCAGTGGAAGAAAAACTTAAACTTCGTTCTCCTGATAATGCTTATGGATATGTTCCACCTAAGTCAGTTGTCTATGTTACCTCACCAATTAATGAAAATACGAAGGCCGATCTTAACGAAGTTATAATTTATGTTAATGAAAGAGCGGCGGATCACCCTGGCCGTATGGCAGGGTTACGTTATCATGGACCTAATCCATGGCCAGAAAACCTTTTGGGGTTTAAAGAGACAATTAAAGGCTGTCATGAGGCATTGGCCTCACTAGGAAGACGCATGCTTCCTATTTATGCGTTGGCATTGGATAAACCGTCTGACTTTTTTGATTCCATGTTTGACGATCCTTTATGGACGACACGGAACTCGCACTATCCTGTGATGGAAGCAGAAGAAAACCAATTTGGAATATCTCCCCATCAAGATCATGGATTTATGACCTTATTACCTTTATCAGATGTGCCAGGCCTTGAAATACGTACCAGGGCTGGTAATTGGATTAATGCGGATCATATGGGTGAAGATGCTGTTATAATAAATACGGGTGAATTTTTAAATCGTTGGACCAACGGTCGTTTTTTGGCCTCACCACATCGTGTTATTCCCCCTAAAAAAGATCGTTATTCGATGGCACTATTCTTTAATCCTAGTCCAGGTACAATAGCTGATCCCTTAGATACGTGTGTGAGCGAAGATAACCCGGCTAAATATGAACCAGTAAGTATTTATGATTATTTAGTTTGGTATAATGAGAAGAACTATTCACCATTAGCTGGTGGAACACGGAAAGATATAACACCTAAAGCTTTCTAATTTCAATCTAATGGCCTTGCCCCTCGATTGGTTATTTTACAGTTATATTTCCCACTCTACGTTTCCATCCATACCAATTTGTTGGCCAGTTATATGGCGTCCGGCTGAAGATGCTAAGAATACCGCTAATTCTCCAACTTCAGATGGGTCTATCCAAGTTCGAAGTGAAATATATTTAAGAAAGTTTTTTTCAGCTTCTTCGAAGTCAATGTTTTTTTCTTTAGCATGGTTGGATAGAATTCCTCGACCGCGCTCGTTGTTAATAAGACCTGGTAGAATTGCATTACATCTAATGCCATAAGGACCATATTCTCTAGCGACGGTGTGTGTAAGCCCAAGGACTCCTACTTTTGACGCAACATAAGGAGAACGCCCTGGCAAGGCTACTTTAGCAGATGCAGTAGATATATTTATAATACAACCACTTTTTTGATCTTTCATCGTCTTAGCTATGTTTTTTATACAATAAAACATTCCATTCAAATTTACCGATATGGTTCTATTCCAATCCTTATATGAAATATCTTCTAAATTACTATTTGGACCCCCAATACCTGCATTATTTATTAGTACGTCAACGCCTCCCATCCAATCCAAAGCTTCGGAAATTAAGTTTTCTACATCTGTAGAATTACCTATATCCGTAACGCTACCTCTTAGTCCTTTGTGCTTTTGGAGGCATCCATTCAGTGTTTTTTCATTTATATCACAAATGTGTACTTTAGATCCTTTGTTAAGAAAACTTTCGGCAATCGCTTCTCCAATACCCGATCCCCCAGCTGTGATAATAACCCTTTGTGTCTGTTTTAAATCGACCATAAAACATCCTATCTCTATACAAATTATTTAAAGTCTAATTTTGACCAACTGTCGCCGGTTATTTTTAGAGCTTTCTGAAGGTTGTCGACCAGTGTATTAGCAGCCTTATTTAAAGGTTTTTGTTTTTGATTTATTAAATAAAAATCTATTGTCATAGAGGGTTTTAGGATGGGATTGATTGTAAATCTACCCGTATCTATTTCATCAATTATAGTGGAGACAGGAAAAATACCGGTCCAATCGGATTTATGTATAAACTCTAGTGCTCCAAATAGACCATCCATCTCTAATAGCCTATCAACTGCTATATCTCCACTTAGATTATATCGTTTTAGGACGCCCCTTAGACTGTGATGTTCAGATGGAATAACCCATTTTCTAGGTGGAATACTCTTTAAACTAACAGGTTGTAAGTGAATTAAATTACTTTTTGGCCCTGAAGTAACAACTAGTTGTTCAGTTGACAGTGCCTTTAAAGACAAACCATCTTGGATTTGTGGGTCATTAACAATTGCAAAATCTAGCTCACCTGAAATAATCCAGTCAGTCAGAGTACCTGAATACCCTTCAACTATGCGTATCTCTACATGAGGATAACTGTCTGTAAAATCTGTTAATACCTGAGGTAACACGCTTTTTGTTACCGTTGAAATTAACCCGACTGTTAGCGATCCGGAAATATCTTTTGCCCAATTTTGCATGTCCTGTTCTGCTTTTTTTACTTCTCCCAAAATACTTATACAATGCTGATAAAATTGTATGGCAGCTGGTGTTGGGCGTACACCTCTTGCGTGTCTCTCAAACAAAACTATAGATAATCGTTCTTCCAAGTTGCGTACTTGCAGACTTAAACTTGGCTGCGCAACGCTAAGGCGCATAGCTGCTCGATTAATGCTTCCTTCTTCGTATATAGCAACAAATGAACGTATATTTCTTAAATCCAATAGATTGAACCTCTATATCTTATTGATTTAGCTATAGGTTATAATAATAGATACTATTAAAACTTATTATTTGTAGTAGGCAAGTTAATTTAATAGTTTATAAGCATATATATATATATATATTTAATACTTGGAGTCCTGAATGGTGAAACCTAAAGTTATATTACAATTATACCCTATGTTTCCAGCAGATGGAGAAGAGGGAAGAAAAGCTCTTAGACCACTCGGTAATGATAGTGATTTGTATCATAAAATAGTTCATGAGTGGACGGATATTGCTAAAGCCGCAGATGAAATGGGTGTCTGGGGATTGGGAACGATAGAACATCACTTTCACTCAGAGGGCTATGAGGTAGGACCAAACCCAGGTATTCTGAATGCATACTGGGCGAGCCAAGTAAAAAATATGCATGTTGGTGCACTTGGATATGTAGCAGCGACGCAAGACCCCATCCGGATAGCTGAAGAAACTGCAATTCTTGATCATCTGACCAAAGGAAAGTATTGGGTTGGATTTGCACGAGGTTATCAATCACGTTGGACAAATACTATTGGTCAATTCACTGATTCAGTCGCTACTGTTTCTGATGGAAGTGATAATGACAAGAGAAATAGAGAAATATTTGAAGAACGAGTTGAAATGGTTCTCAAATGCTGGACCGAGGAATCAGTTCGTCTTGATGGCAAATATTATCAGGCTCCATACCCCTTAGAGACGGGTGTTGAAGACTATCCAGCGTGGAAAATAGCCTCTGAGGCAGGCGTGGTTGGTGAAATTGATGAAAATGGCGCAGTACAGCGTATTAGTGTTGTACCTAAACCTTATCAGAAACCTCATCCTCCAGTCATGGTAGCAGCTTCTAAGAGCCCAGATTCAATAAAGTTTTGCGCAAAACATGGTTTTATACCAACATATTTTATGACAACACAGGGTATGTCGGAGTTGGTAGATCTATATGTTGAAGAGTCTGCAAAGTATGGTAGGCATGTGGCTAGAGGGCAGAATCAAAATATGGTTCGTTGGCCTCATATTGGTAAAACTACAGAAGAATACGATCGTAAACTCCGTGAGTATGATCTTGATATATATAAAAATTTCTATGGACCATTTTTTCCACAGTTTCCTCAAGGTGATGATGATCAACTTGTTCAATCTATGAAAGATTCAGGAATATTCATTGGTGGTACTTTGGATGAATCTATTAAGGCTTGGAAGGAAACATATGAGGAGGTTCCAGCAGAGTATATCACTTTAATATTTCATTGGGCACAGCAGCCTAAGGAAGACATGCTTGAAGAATTATCTATTTTTATGGAAAAAATACTTCCTGAACTAGAGATTCCAGATTTTTCTATTGCAGCAGAATAGTTAATAAATATTAAACCACAGATAAAACGAAGTACTAGTTGGGTCACCTTTAAAAAAAGTGACCCAACTTTTATTACATAACGCAAAACTACTCTAAGAAACTACCAATAACTCCAGTATTTCTAAGAAGTTCTAATTCTTCATCATTTAACCCCAATTTTTCTGTAAGGACCTCATTGGTGTGCTCACCAAGGAGTGGAGGGTGATGACGATAAGTTACGGGTGTTTCTGATAATCGAAGAGGACTAGATATTAATTTAGCTCCTCCACCTTCTTTTATCAGTGGATGAGGTATTTGTGTAATCATCTCTCTTGCCAGAACATGGGGGTCTGTAAATGTTTGATCTAGATTATTAATCGGGCCGCAGCCAATTTTCTTTTTTTCAAGCTCTTCTAGCCAATATTGGGAAGGCTTTTGTATGATTAAGTCCTGTATTAGTTGCACAGTTTCGATACGGTTAGTTACTCGAGCGTCATTTGTAGCGAATTTTGGATCATTAGGTAATTCATGAGCTCCAGCAAAATCACAAAATATTTTAAACTGTTTATCGTTTCCAATTGCAAGAACAATATGACCGTCAGAACTTTTAAACACTTGATAAGGAACTATATTAGGATGCGCATTTCCTAGTCGCTCTGCCTGTCCTGAATGTAGAAAGTTCATTCCTTGGTTTACTAGCCAGGCCACCTGAGTATCTAACATACCTATATCGATATATTGCCCTTGTCCGGTTGTGGCTGCATGTCGTAATGCTGCATTTATTGCAACTGCGGCGAACATACCAGACATTATATCTGCGATTGGAACTCCAACTTTTTGGGGTTCACCATCGGCCTCACCAGTTATTGACATTATTCCTCCCATACCCTGAATTAAAAAATCGTAGCCAGGTCTATGAGAATAGGGACCAGTTTGTCCAAATCCGGTAATTGAACAATATACAAGTTTAGGATTAGACACTTTTAAGTCATCATACCCTAGCCCGTATTTTGATAGATTACCTGTTTTAAAATTTTCTACTAATACATCAGCCTCTAAAGCTAATTTTCGAACAATATTTTGTCCGGCTTGACTAGTGAGGTCAATTTCTACGGATCTCTTATTACGGTTTGCGCTCATAAAATACGCGCTTTCTGTCGTCTCATTACCTTCATTATCTGTGACGAAGGGCGGGGCAAACTTGCGGGTATCATCACCTGAGCCAGGCCGTTCAATTTTAATGACATCAGCTCCTAGGTCTCCAAGCATTTGTGTGCAATATGGGCCTGCTAGGACTCGGGTAAGGTCGATTACTGTAACACCGGATAAGGCACCAGTTTTGTTGTTCATTGTATATCTCAATATAAAGGTTTAGGTTTTAATTTTTTTTTAAAGAAAGTCTGCATAAAACATTATTTCTGAAGATACCAGTGCATGATGAAGCTAAAAGATAGATATAATAATAAAAATTATATTCGGTGCCATGAAAATAAATTAATTACTCCAAAAAACATAATAAAACACCAACCTAGTATCAAAAATACTCCGCCAGTAGGTACAAGTCCTGGTAGTTCTGTTCCCAAAGCGATTGCGTAAAGACCACCACTGAATCCAACTATACCAATCGTAAAAGCTATAACTGTTAACAAAAAAATTAAACTAGCTGTATAATTTGAGTGTATCCTTTGTGTTAATATTATATGGTATATAATGCTAATACTAAGGATTACTAAGGCATGGGTCATCTGCTATTGGCTTGCTAAATTTATAAAAGTATTACCTCTTGGAACTATAGTGAATATAAAACCGTGTGAAGCTGAGGCTGCAGCTATTATAGAACATAGTCCATTCAAAGCAGCTGTAATTATAAATAATACTGAAATTCGGTTCATAACTTTGTCTTTCCAATTGGTAGTGATGTCTATCTCACAAACTTCATAATATTAAGTTAGAGTTTTTAAACACTGGATAAGTTATACAGGTATGGAGAAAAATATATGCGTGATCTTACAAAAGATAATGTAACAGAAGCTGTTCTAAACAAAATTGGAGATAATACCCAACCTCGAGTTAAGGAGATTATGGAATCACTTGTTCGTCATGCTCATGAATTCATCCGAGAAGTTAATCTAACCTCAGATGAATTACTATATGGAGCAAGGTTTATTCAGGATGTAGGTAAAATTTCTGATGATAAGAGAGAAGAAGGAGTGCTTCTTGGCGATGTTTTGGGGATGACAGCACTTTGTGAAATTCTAGGAGATATTGTAAGAATAGGAGCTACAGAGTCTAGTTTGCTTGGTCCGTTTTATAGGTCTGGAGCACCAGTTCGTAAAATGAATTTTGATATATCTCTAGGCGATAATGATGGAGATCCAGCATTTATTTCAGGTAAAGTTATGGATGCACAAGGAAAACCTATTAAAGGAGCTGTAATTGACTTATGGCAAACCGCACCAAATCAATTTTACGAATCTCAAATGGGTCAACCTAAAATATATGAAGATTACGCTTATCGAGGAATATTCATTACAGGTGATGATGGAGAATACTCATTTCGAACCCGTAAACCAGTTGACTATCATGTTCCGACGGATGGCCCTGTTGGTAAAATATTGGATGGAACTGGACGCCATTCATGGCGTCCGGCTCATTTACATTATCTTATCTACAAAGATGGATATCAAACTATTCAGACAGAGTTATTTAACAATGATAGTGAGTATTTGGATAGTGATGCTGTTTTTGGGGTGAAAGAGTCTTTGATAGTTAAATATAAAATTAATGATAATAATAATGATATGGAAAAACATGGATTTTCTTGTTCTTTTTATGAGGGAACTTATGATTTTGTTATGAAAGAAGATTTTAGTTCTACAAATGCCGGCGAGCAATATAGCAAACGTGCCAGTATGAGTTCAGATTAAAAAATATGTTTGTTATACTTTATTTTCAGGACTTTGAATTCAAAGGAATAATAATATGATTTTGAGTGGTACAAAAGTTGGTTGGATTGGTGCTGGTAAGATGGGTTTCCCCATGTGTCGATGCCTTATAAAAAGTGGTGTAGAACTGTATGTTTCTGATCCAGATGAGAGCCAGATAATAAATCTGGTAAATGAAGGAGCTCAGGCTAGTTTATCAAATATATCTGCGGCATCAAATTCAGATGTAGTTATTTCAATGATTCCAAATGATACTGTACTTCGCGATGTAGTGTTTGGGGAATCTGGAATATTTTCCGTAATGAAAAATAATAGTGTTTACGTTGATATGAGCACAGTTTCCCCTGAAGTCTCTGAAGAGGTTTCAATTGAAGCAATTAATCGCGGAATTTGCTATCTACGAGCACCAGTCTCAGGTAGTACCGTACTTGCTGATAGTGGTGACTTAACAATAATTTGTTCTGGGGATAGAGAAGCATACACGAAATGTCTGCCTTTGTTTGAGGTGATGGGGGCTAAACAATATTATGTAGGAAGCGAAGAACAAGCTTTATACTTAAAATTAGCAATTAATTTACTGGCTGGTTCAACAATTGCAGCACTTGCAGAGTCTCTAGCTTTTGGACGTAAAGGAGGACTTGATTGGGATATAATGCTTGATGTGATGAATGAAAGTGTAATTGCATCTCCTCTCTTAAAGTATAGTTTACCTCCTTTAAAAGAGCGCAATTTCCAGCCGGCATTTGCAACCAATCAAATGAACAAGGATATGGGTTTGATATGTGACGCTGCTAATCTCATTGGGGCGCCCAGTGAGATATCCCAAATTGTTAGGGATATCTACATTGCAACTATTTCTAGTGGCTATGGATCAGATAATTTAACCGCAGTGGTAAAAGAGATCGAAAGTCAGGCTGGGCTAGGCGAGCCGTAGTTTAACTGTAATGTATAACTACAGAGCAGACCCTCCTGTTTCGCCTGTTCTAATCCTTACTGCTTCTTGTAGATCAAAAATGAAAATTTTTCCATCTCCGATTTTTTCTGAATTAGCAGCAAGCCTTATAGTTTCCACTGTTCTATCAGACATCTCATCCTGAACTGCTACTTCGAGTTTTATTTTGGGAACAAAGTTAACTTGGTACTCAGCCCCGCGGTATATTTCAGTTTGCCCTTTTTGACGGCCGTAACCTTTAACTTCACTGACTGTTAAGCCTTCGATACCAATCTCAGTTAATGCGTCACGTACGTCATCAAGTTTATGCGGTTTAACAATAGCAACAATAAATTTCATAATATCCTCCGATTATCTATCATCTAATTATAGCCTGAATAGACCTAAATAAATAATTCTTTATATATTTCGAATGTGTAACTGCATTATAGATTGTGGTAACCACGTTCACCGTGCATGGCAAGATCTAGGCCTTGTTCTTCGTCGTCTTCACTAACTCTGAATTTAACAAACATAGATATAATTTTTACCAAGATAAAGGTTATTAAGACTGCCCAAATAACTACTGCCAACACACCGTAAGCCTGAATACCAAGTTGACTTGTAATCGTTTGTCCCTCTGCCAAGCCAACGCCACCTAGGCTAGTGCTAGCAAATACTGCTGCTAGTAACGTGCCGAGAGCTCCTCCTACGCCATGTACGGCAAATACATCAAGTGAGTCATCAATCTTAAATTTTTTCTTTACCATTTGAGTAACTGTAAAACATATCACTCCACCTGCTAGTCCGAGTATTAGACCGCCAACTGGGCCAACTGAACCAGAAGCAGGAGTAATAGTAGCTAAACCTGCTACCATTCCGGTAACCGCTCCAATTAGGCTTGCTTTTCTGTAAAGAATTAGTTCTACAGTAGACCAGGCTATTGCTCCAGCTGCGGCAGAAATATGTGTTACTGTCATAGCCATCCCGGCTGCACCATCAGCGGCGAGAGCCGAACCGGCATTAAAGCCAAACCATCCTACCCAAAGCATAGCAGCCCCAATCATCGTCATGCCAGGATTGTGTGGCGGTTGTAGATCGTTTGGGAAGCCTTTTCTTTTTCCTAGCATGATTGCTAGGACTAGTGCTGACACACCGGCTGTTACATGAACTACTATGCCGCCAGCAAAATCAATTACTCCTTTGTCGGCCAGAAAACCACCGCCCCACACCCAGTGTACGACAGGGGCATAAACAAGCAGTACCCAGAATACCGAAAATATTATAACAAAAGAAAATTGAATTCTTTCTACAAATGCTCCAACTATTAGAGCAGGGGTAATAATGGCGAAAGTCATCTGAAACGAGAAGAAAAGTGATTCTGGAATAGATCCTGATAAAGTATCAAAACTAACACCCGATAAAAATGACTTACCAAGACCTCCCCAAACTAAATTTGCTGAGCCGCCATCTCCAAACGCTATTGAGTAAGCTGCTACGAACCAAACAATTGACATAACACACGCGATAGCAAAACAGTTCATCAGAACAGATAAAACATTTTGCGCTCGTACAAGCCCTGCGTAGAACAAAGCTAAGCCAGGTAGTGTCATAAACAATACAAGTGCTGTTGCAGTTAGTATCCAGGCTGTATCAGCGCCATTCATTATTTAGCTCCTTATCCTTTTATATATGTATAAATAATTGTCATTCTTGTTTACTATGAGGCTTTAATAGATTTGTTTTTTCGTTTTTCAAGCCATGTTTGAATATCGAGTTTAAAGTGCATGTAGTAGACTTTAGGAAATACCTTTAATATATCGAAAAGAGCTATCCATCCCCCTTTAAGCGTAACAGGTATAGTGATCCAAGGAGCAGCTCCGACAATAGCTACGTGCTCGTTAGTATTAATTCTTTCACGATTTGTTAAAGCTTCTTCAACATTGCTAGCAAATGACCAGTCTGCTCGGTATATTACTTTTCCTTCAGGATTTATAACATAGACAGTATTTGGCAGTAGTCCCCAACTATGGTGCCATGTTCCTACGACATCATCTACAGCGATTTTACGTTGTTCATTGTAATCATCACGATTACGTTTAGCGTAAGTAATTTTTTCTTCTATAGTTTTTGCTTGATGTGCTTTTTCACCCGGGTGTGCTTCACGAACATAAACAACGAGCCATTCAACATCAGGAAACTTATCTTTTAATTTCGCAAATGGTTTAACATTTTTAACATACATTGGGCAGGTTAAACTTCCAGATTCAATGACAAGCCATTTACCTTTATAATCTGATAATTGGACTTCATTGCCGTCTAGATCAGTTAGTTTGTAACCGTAATCAATTTCTTCACCGGCTTTTGGTCCAGGAAAATAACCGAGTTCGTAATTACTCATTTTAAAACGTGGGTAATTGTAAGTCTCGTCACGTGCGGCCAATATTTTATCCCCCCTTGTAGATTATTTATAACTATAACAATAAGTTTTAATACTGCAAAGTGTATCAAAGAAACTTATAGAAACAGGTAAAAGATATTATTTAAATTTAAAAATAATGCTAAATCCATAAATTGTACTATGTATACAAATTTTCTATTTTATCCCATCTGTCGAATTCTACGACTTTTTTGTAGTCTTCAAAACTAATTGCCTTTCCCGACATTTCTAGTCGTTCGCTATAAAGATCTAAAAGGACATCCTGCATATGCTTCGTTATATGCATTAGCAAACTAATTCCATATATAGCCATATCATAGCCAATTTCACAAAGTTCTGAAGGCTTAAGTATTGGCGTTCGACCAGATTCCAACATATTAGCCAACAAATAGGTATCAAATGATGAACCAACTCTAACTAGTTCATCAATATCTATTAGTGACTCAACAAATAATCCATCAGCTCCTGCTGCTATGTATTTTTCGCCTCGTTTAATTGAGGCATCGAGTCCTTCTATAGCTCTAGAGTCGGTTCGAGCAATTATAAATGTATTTGCATTTTTTCGTTCTGATACCGCTGCACGTATTTTATTTTCCATATCTTGAATAGAGATCACATGCTTTCCATCCATATGTCCACATCTTTTTGGAGAGACTTGATCCTCTATAAATACGCAACCAACTCCCATATCTTCATATGTATGTAATGTATGAACTACATTTTTTACGTCGCCATAGCCATCATCGATATCCATTAGAACTGGAAGAGATGACGCATTAAGGATGTTCTTTACTATTGGTACAAAGTCACCTAAGGAAATCAGCCCGAGGTCAGGAAGTGCATAATGAGTTCCTGCTACTTGGAAACCACCTATAAAGAATGCTTCGAAACCAGTTTGTTGTATAAGACGTGCACTTAATGCATCTTGGGCTCCTGGCATCACTAATGTTTTGTCGGGCGATAGTAGTTCTTGGAAAGCTTTACGCGGTTGCACCAGGAATTACTCCATAATTAATTTTGTCTTATGAGTTTATGTTTAAAAGTAAAACTAATTTTTAGCTTAATATACAGGCTTAGAGTATTCTAAGCCTGTATATACTTACACTATTTAATCTTGCCACCAGTGCAATGCATCTTGGCCTAGGCCCTGGGTGCCACTTGGTCCACCGCCTCCAGTGCGTAAATAAATATTACGGTCGTGACCAGCTTTAAACTTACCTTCGAGTGCTTCGACCAACCAGTCCATGCACATCATATGACAGTCAAGTCTATTACTGTCACCTCCAAACAGCTTCGCTTGGTGATAACTGTCTTCGTAGACCCAGAGTTCTTTTGGAGCTTTTATCTTATTATAAAAGTCATAAATCAGCTCAATTGGACTTCGTGAATCGTATTCACCTACTGTTAGTAATACTGGACATTCTATATCAGATTCACGTCCGGATACAGTCATTTGGCTAACCCAACTATCTAACTCGGCTTCACTGGAAGCTCCAGTTAGGTAACCAAAAAGTTGTTTATAACGAGGTGAGAAAGTATCAAGTATATAGTACTTATCGATATATGATGCCCATGGCCCAGCGACGGCTTTAATACGTTTGTCTCCTGATGCAGCAACCTGCAATCCCCAGAAAGAACCCATTGAATGAGATTGGACAACTATAGAATCTGGATCTACCTCATCGCGTTTTTGTAAATAGTCTGCAACAGCTAGAATTGCGCGTTCGTAATTGTCAGGAGTAAGTTTAATATTTCTAAGATTACTGGTTCCTTGTCCCGGGCCATCCATCACGAGCATATGCATTCCTCTATGATGTGCATGATTAACACGTGGATCAGGATATATCTCCTTAGTCATATCGCAACCAGGTATATATATTAGTGCAGGACCTTTTATGTTGCCTGGCATAATATGGAAATTGCACTGAAGTTCTACGCCTTCAAAAGGAATTTCGACTCTTTCGATAGGGTAGGGGCTGTGCTCTATTACTTTCTCATAGTTAGCTAAGCATTGGCCGTGTAGATAAGCTTTTTCATCGTTTGTTTCTAAAACTGGATGTTGTGCATTAGCGAAAGTTAACGACGCCTGATAATAAAGCTCAAAAGCCGTAGCTAGGTGTCCAGCTTGTTCTTCTTCTGATGCAATTCTTTCAAGACGTTGTCCTATTCGTCCGAGGTGTTTTGATATTTGTGCATGGCTTTTTACACTTTTAGGTAGACTTCTACCGTCTTCATCCCAATGAAAAACTCTTCCAGTTTCTTTGACTACATAATCATAAACCCATTGTTGTCGGTCTCGGTCCAGTCGTGGTGTTCTCATCGAGTATATTCCTCTATATTAATAAAGTTATTAAATTAGTTTACTATTAATTGATTAGACCGCTGTCCAGCCACCGTCAATGGTAAGACTGGCACCTGTGATTAGTGTTGAAGCAGGTGAGGCCAAAAAAACTACTGATCCAGTGATATCCGATATTTTTCCTAATCTCCCCATTAATATTCTGTCCATTACAAAGGTATTAAATTCAGGGTCTTCAAACATTGGTTTAGTCATCGGTGTTTCAACAAACGTTGGACCAATACAATTACTTCTAATTCCGCTAGTTGCACCTTCTGCTGCTATAGCTTTACTCATTCCCTCTACTGCATGCTTTGTTAAGCAATAAACAGTGCGTCTTGGGGAACCTACATGCCCCATTTGAGAGGACATATGAATAATGCTTCCTCCTCGACCGCCTTGTAACATTTTTCGCATACAAGCTTGAGCTACCATAAACATGGATTTAACGTTTATGTTAAGTAAAAAGTCTAAATTTTTTTCAGATACTTCAATAAAGGGTTCGGGGATATTAGCCCCTGCGTTATTCATTAAAATATCAATTCTTTCTTGGTCTTCTATTATCTTTTGTATACGGTTTGTATCTGTAATATCGCATATGAGGGCGTTCGCTTTCCCTCCTTTACTTTCAATTTTTTCTTTAACTAAATTTAATTCTGATTCTGTGCGGCTAACTAATATTAGGTTTGCTCCAGCTTCAGCTAGTGCTAGCGCACAGCCCTCACCTAGTCCTCGTCCAGCGCCTGTTACTAGTGCTGTTAGCCCGTCCAGTCTCATATTAGGGCTGATCTGCTCTTGTTTTTCGTTTTCCATAATATTTTGCTCCTTAATAAGAGATATCTAGCTATATTCTGACAGATTATGTTGTTACAGTTTATTAAATTGTCGTAACTTAGGATAGATCGAGGTATTTTTGTTATTTAATTAATATATATACTTGCTAAATGTTTAAGTAATAACGATAAACTTTCAGCTAGGTTTGCTAGTGAGTAGTTACTAGCAAAAGGTACAATGAAAATTCATGGTGAGGGCAAAATGGCACGCAAAATAATAAAGAGTAAGAACACTAAAAATAAAAAGAAAGGCCTAACCAAAGCAGATGTTCTACGTAAGTGTAAGCAACTTAGCAATTGGGGAAAATGGGGCCCAAATGATGAACTTGGGGTGCTAAATTATATAACACAGGAAGACATCGTAAATGCCGCCTCACTGATTAAAAGAGGAAAAGTTTTTCGCCTTGGATTAAATCTTGATGAAAATGGACCACAAAATGGTCTTTTTGGAGGACGATGGAATCCTATGCATCAAATGTTAGCGACAGGCACTGATGCGGTTCAGGGTATACAAGAACCGCTGGCAGGAATGAGATATGCTGATGATGCAATTAATCTTCCAACTCAAGCGGCTACACAATGGGATGCATTAGCACATGTTTTTGTTGGTGATAAAATGTGGAATGGTTACGATGCTACACTAGTTGATACGCGTGGGGCCCATAAAAATGCTATTGATAAGTTTGCTGATAAAATGGTTGGTCGGGGAGTTTTACTAGACGTAGCCCGGTATAAGAGGAAGAAACGTTTAGCGGATGGTTATGCCATAACAGTTGATGATTTGGAAAAAACAGCAAAAAAGCAAGGTGTAGAAATTCGCCGAGGAGATTTTGTATTATTTAATACGGGGCAGATGGCCGATTGTTTGGATAAAGGTAAGTGGGGTGGCTATGGAGGTGGTGATGCACCAGGTTTAGCATTTGAAACTGCAGACTGGATTTATAAAAACGAAATTGCTGGTATTTGCTCTGATACCTGGGGAATTGAAGTTCGTCCAAATGAGACAATAGATGGAACTAATCAACCTTGGCATTGGGTTACCATTCCTTATATTGGCATTGTTCATGGAGAAATATGGTATCTACGCGATCTGGTTGAGGATTGTAAAAAAGATGGAATTTATGAATTTTTTCTTTGCGCTCCGCCGTTAGTTATAACTCGCGGTACTGGCTCTCCTATAAATCCACAAGCAATAAAATAATAGTTAATTAGCTGTAATTTATAAAATGTTTTAAATTTATTAGACACTAAAATAATTGGGAGAAGTGAATAGAAACGCCGGTAGCGATGAATTATTCACTATAATGTAAAATTCAATTAATTAAGTAAAGCTAATTTAGCAGGGGGAATTCATGCCACATCACTACAATGAATCGAATTTAGTTATGGCTGATCTTGAAGTTATGGCTGAGAAGTGCAGTAACTGGGGTCGCTGGGGACCTGATGACCAAATTGGTACATTAAACTTTATTGGTCCGGAAGAACTAAAAAATGCTGCTTCATTAGTTAAACAGGGAAAATCTATATCTTTGGGTCTAGATTTTAATCAAGATGGCCCACAGACTGGTAAGTTTCGAAGGTTTAATCCTGTGCACACCATGCTAGCAACTGGCACTGACGCTTCTGCGGGAAAACATACCCATCCAAATATACAATATGCTGATGACATGGTTACTATGCCTTTGCAATGCGGAACTCAGTGGGATGCATTAAGTCATATATTTAATAATGGTAAAATGTGGAATGGCTATGAAGCTTCTCAAGTTGATTCTAATGGAGCAAAAAAGAACGGAATTGAAAATATAAAGTCCAAAACTGTGGGGCGTGGTGTTTTACTTGATGTTGCTCGCTACTGTGGTGTGGATTCTCTAGATGATGGTATGGCGATTTCTATATCGGATCTAAATGAAACTGCTAGTTCACAGGGAGTTGATATACGTCGGGGTGATATTGTAATTGTTAGAACCGGACATATGGAGAGGTGCTTATCCAAAGGAAATTGGGATGGCTACTCTGGTGGCGATTCACCGGGTGTGGCATTTGAAACTGCCCAATGGGCTTTTGATAATGAAATATCTGCTGTGTGCACAGATACATGGGGCTGCGAAGTGCGTCCAAACGAAATTTCTGAGGCTTTTCAGCCATGGCATTGGGTTGTTATTCCTAAGATGGGTCTGACTTTAGGTGAAATATTTTATCTTAAAGATATTGGCGATGATTGCGCCGCCGATGGCGTGTATGAATTTTTATTTTGTGCACCTCCTTTGCCAATAACGGGAGCTGTTGGTTCCCCTATAAATCCGATTGTTTTAAAATAAAAACTTTTGGATCCTAATATGTTCTGTCTAAATAAACTATAAAATGAGGAGATAATAATGCACCGTTACGACGATAAAGAATATCAGTTTGATATGGATTTAATCTTAGAGAAAACGGAAAGAAATAAACAGTGGGGTAAATGGGGACCTGACGATGAGTGGGGAACACAAAATCACGTTACTTCTGAAGATAGAATTAATGCTGCGAAGTTAGTAAAAAAAGGACAAGTATTTGCTCTAGGTCTGAATTTTGACGATGATGGGCCGCAGAATGGACTGTTCGGCGGTCGTTGGAATCCTATACATACAATGTTGGCTACTGGAACTGATGCTGTACAAGGAAAACAAACAGTTCCAGGAAAAAAATATGCAAGTCAATATGCGGATGATTCGGTTTCGCTACCTCTCCAGTGTGGAACCCAGTGGGATGCATTAGGGCATGTGTTCAACCAGGATAAAATGTGGAATGGATACGATGCTACTCTGGTTGGATCAAATGGTGCCGAAAAAAACGCCATACATAAAATGCGTGATAAAATGGTTGGACGTGGCGTTTTGCTTGATATTGCTAGATGGGCAGGGGTTGAGAGTTTGGATGACGGCACAGCGATTGATGCCGATGATTTAGACGCTTGTGCTAAAGCCCAGGGAGTTGAAGTGCGCCGGGGAGACACTGTTATATACAGAACAGGTCATATGGAAAGGTGTTTAAAGGCTGGTGAATGGGGAGGCTATGCAGGTGGTGAAGCACCTGGAGTTTCATTTCATACATGTGATTGGATGAAAGATATGGAGATTGCGGCCATTTGTGCAGACACTTGGGGCTGTGAAGTCATACCAAATGAAACAGATGATGTTTTTCAACCATGGCATTGGATAGTTATACCTATGATTGGCATTACAATGGGTGAGATATTTTATCTTAAGGATTTAGCAAATGACTGTGCTGATGATGGCGTATACGAATTTATGTTCGTTGCTCCACCTTTACCAGTTACCCGCGGTGTTGGGTCACCAATTAATCCACAAGCAATAAAATAATATCTTTATGGAAGTCCGACAAAGGAGCCAGCAGTAAATGCTGGCTCCTTTTCTTTAATTATACTGAGGTGTATTCATGTCAGAGAAAACAAAATACTATTATATTGCTAGTATGGATGTTGAACCGGAAAAAGAGACGTTGCTTAATGAGGTTTACGATACCGAACATATTCCTGCTCTATTACGTGTTCCCGGTGTACACTCTATAACAAGAAGTGTGACTAGGCCATTTGATATGTCTATGGGAGGAAAATCTTTTTCCGTAAACATTGATGATGAACCAAAATACTCTGCAATATACGAGATTGAAAGTCCAGAAGTCTTGGTAAGCGATGCCTGGGCAGAAGCTGTTGAATCTGGGAGGTGGCCAGATAAAGTGCGTCCTTACACGAGTAATCGTCGTCAAGTTTTAAGAAAAAATATTGTTTAGATAGAAGAAATGAGATTTATATAACAGGCTTTTTTTTGGATAGTAAATTAATTACTATCAAATACTGTTTATAATTATAAAATGTAACAGGAATATATTTAATGGCAATTGAATTTATTAAAACTGGCATAAACTCCGAACTGGCTGACGAAGCTGATACTAAGGTTCGTGCAACGGTTGAACAAATACTTAATGACATTAGAAATCTTGGTGATGTTGCTGTCCGAGAACTTTCTGAAAAGTTTGATAAATGGTCGCCTAAAAGTTTTCAACTTAGTTCAGCTGATATAGAAAAATTAGTTGGGTCATTGTCAAAAGAGACTGTAGACGACATAAAATTCGCTCAAAAACAAGTTCGAAATTTTGCACAAATACAAAAAGATTCTATACATGATGTAGAAGTCGAGACCTTACCAGGGGTTCGATTGGGCCATAAGAATATTCCGGTTAATAGTGTAGGTTGTTACGTTCCCGGTGGACGTTATCCAATGGTAGCGTCGGCACATATGAGTATAGTTACCGCTAAAGTGGCTGGCGTTAATAGGGTTATTGCTTGCACGCCTCCAAATGAAGGAGGGCCGCATGCAGCTACAATTGCTGCTATGCACTTTGCTGGAGCAGATGAAATATATTGCCTTGGTGGTGTACAAGCAGTTGCTGCAATGGCAATTGGTACGGAAACAATTGATCCGGTAGCAATGCTTGTTGGTCCAGGAAATGCTTATGTCGCTGAAGCAAAGCGACAATTATATGGTCAGGTGGGAATTGATTTATTTGCCGGTCCAACTGAGGTATTGATAGTCGCTGACCATACGTCTGATGTTGAGATTATCGCTGTTGATCTATTAGGCCAGGCAGAACACGGGCCAAGCTCTCCAGCAGCTTTGATTACTACATCTAGTGATCTGGCAAATAACGTAACAAAAGAGATTGAACGACAATTGGAAGTTCTTCCTACAGCAGATGTAGCGAAAGTTGCATGGGAAGATTATGGCCAAATAATCTTATGTGGTAGTAGAGAAGAAATGTTATCTGAAGCAGACAGATTAGCTTATGAGCATGTAGAAATACTTACCACTGAACCGAGATGGTTTTTGGAAAATATGACAAATTATGGGGCTCTGTTTTTAGGCCCTGAAACTAATGTAGCGTATGGAGATAAAGTGATAGGTACAAATCATACTTTACCTACTAAAGGAGCAGCTAGATATACTGGTGGCTTATGGGTTGGTAAGTTCATGAAGACGTGTACTTTTCAAGAAGTTACTGAAGAGGCAAGTGTTGTAATTGGTGATTATTGCTCCAGATTATGTGAGTTAGAACGATTTTGGGGGCATAAAGAACAAGCCGATCTAAGACTACGACGTTACGGTGGTCGAAATGTTGGAATTAGTGCTAAATAATAGAAATAATAACTGTTTTGTTAAAAAAAAAGGCGGCTTATATGCCGCCTTTTATAGTTAATTACATATAATATAAAACTATTTTATATTATATGCGTAGATGGGGTTAGCTCCACCTTCTTTAATAAGGGCCATCAAACGACGGAAGCTTTCTTTTCCAGCAACACCTTTAGCATCATATTCAGAAGCTTTTTGATTTACCCAAGGCTCAATTGCCATAGCCATTTTTTTACGTTCTACGTCTCCAAGATCTCTAACTGTTACACCTTGTTTTTTAAGGTTAGCTAAAGCTGTGTGATACTTAGTTGAGCTTTCATTACCAACAGCAGCTTCATAAACAGATATTTCTTCCTTAATTATTTTCTTTACTGAATCAGGAAGTTTTGCCCAGAATTTTTTGTTTGCAGATAGAGGGTAGGCCACGACCGAACCCCAACCCATGGTCGTATAATATTTGGCTACTTCACCGAATTTGAAGCCAAAATAGGGAGCAGGGAATATAACAATTCCATTATAAACGCCTGATTGAAGAGCGTTATAAACTTCATTAAGATTGGTTTGTACTTTTGCAGCACCTGCATAATCAAGCCATGGTAGGTTTGGGCCTGCAGCTCCGATCTTAACGCCTTTTAGTTGCTCGGCTTTAGTCCACGGAAATGTTGTACCTAATCCGTAGTCATCGCCAGCTCCACCACCAAGATAAATCTGATTGTATTTATCAAATGCATCGTCAAAATATTTGTATTCAGCATGCAATTTTTTGGTAGCTGGACCTACAATCAATGGATCGCCGGATAGGAACGGAGTGAAGTAGTTTATATTATGTACAAATAATTTTGTTGGTTCAAAACATGAGCAGATCGCACCTATGTCAACCAATCCCTTTTGAGTTGATTCAAGAACCTCAAACAAGTTTGCCATGGTTCCGCCATAGCCTTCAATAAAACGAACTGTATGATCCGTTTCGGCAGCTACTCTTTTTGTTACGTTTGGAACAAAAGTTTTTTGCACTTGATTAACTTGTGCGAGTGGTGGTGCAGGATGACCTGCTGCAATACGAATTTTAAAATTATCAGCATGTGCAGTCGTAAGAGCTGCAGACAAACCAACAGAGACTATTGCAGTTAATAGAGCACCTGACTTGAGTGTTTTAATTAAATTCAATTTTTCCTCCCATTAGAAATTTGTTTTTTTTATAACTAAGCTTATTTGGAACATTACCTAATTATAGCATGCCTCCTAAAATATTGATTGTGAAGACCCTTAAACAGAAGAATATATGTTTTCTTAGTGGTATTTAGCTAAACTTTAAGGTTAATATGTAGGTTTTAGAGATAATTAGTGTTTTGATTTAAACTTCATGATACTATTGTACAAATACAATTGAATGCAGAGAGAACAGGCGTAATTGAGTATAGACGGCTTATTATTATTTTGGCTCTGGGGAGGGTTGTGAATTGATAGATAAGGTTTTTAATAGCGTTACGCGAGTATGTAGCACTATAGCAGCCTTTTGGGCTATGGCATTAGCCTTTCTAATTTTATGGGATATTTCTGGTAGAACTATATTCAATGCTCCTTTTGATGGAACTATTGAAATAGTAGCTAACTCAATGGTAGCAATTTTATTCCTACAGATGCCTTATACTATATATCGTGGTGCTCACCTACGAACCGCAGTTATATACCAAAATTTAAATGAATACGGTCAACGAATAATTGATTTTATTGTGGCCTTACTAGGGATATGGTTTTTTTATTCTATTGTTCTAGGAAGCTGGGGTGATATGATAATTGGCTGGGATGTCGATGAGCGAGAAGGAGAGGGATCGATTAGTGTCCCCATATATCCTATAAGAACGCTCCTTGTTGTTTTTGCAGGAATATCATTAATCTCTTATTTAATACTTGCTTGGTATGCGTTGACTGGGTCACGTCCATCTTCTGAGGATAAATAAGATTATAATTTACAATGAGTAAAATCATCTAATTTTACCATATTAAAAACATGAATAGTAGGGATCAGCATTAGAGGAAATTTACGGAAATGGATCCGACAACAGTTGTAGTTTTAATGCTTATTGCACTGATCGTAATGGTAGTGGTTGGCATACATATTGGAATTTCTTTAGGTATTACTGCTTTAGTAGGTACCTGGATGATGTATGGAGTGTACGAGCTAGCTGCGGGACAGGTTGGAAGCACATCTTTCTTCGCTCTACGTAATTTTGTATTTGCTGTAATACCCTTGTTTGTATTAATGGGCGAGTTCGTTAGCAGGTCAGGATCGGCGGGTGATTTATACCGGGTAATGAACTTTACTATGAAACGAGTACCGGGGCGGCTGGCTGTGGCAACAGTTGCCGGTAATGCTATTTTTGCAGCAGTCACAGGTACAAGTTTAGCTTCTGCTGCAGCTTTTTCGAGGCTGGCATATCCTGAAATGATAAATGCTGGTTACTCTAGAAAATTTGCTCTAGGTTCAGTAGCGGGAAGTGCTTGTTTAGGCATGCTTATTCCTCCTAGTGTACTGCTAATTATATGGGGAATTGTAACAGAAATTTCGATTGGCTTCTTGTTCTTGTCAGGTATATTGCCGGGTATTATTTTAGCGTCATTTATGGCCCTTTACAGTTCAGGCACAGCTATTTTGTGGCCCGAAGTCGCGCCATCGGCAACTGAGTCAGGTGCAGATACCTTGTCTAGGCAAGAAGTTATAAGTGGCGGAGGCGTTATAGTTCTTATATTTGTTGTTCTTGGTACCATATGGGGTGGTCTAGCAACTCCATCTGAGGCAGCTGCTATTGGGGCACTCGGGGGCCTTATACTAGCTTTAATTAAGGGTGTTCGATGGGATGGAATTAGAGAAGCAATTATAGATTCGGGCAAGGTCATTGCTCCGATATTGTTTTTGCTTCTAACAGCACAGATGTATGCTCGGCTTCTTACCACAGGTGGGATAGTTGGTATGATTACGGAAGCTATTACTGGTTCTGGACTTGATCCCAATATGGCTATCCTTGTAATGATTGTGATATGGTTGGTTCTGGGTATGTTACTAGATTCAGGATCTATTATATTGCTAACAGTTCCAATATTTTGGCCTATAGCGCAAAGTTTTGGATATAACGAATACGCATTTGCTATAATGGGGATATTAGCCATAGAGGCTGGCTTATTAACTCCCCCCGTAGGCCTTTTGGTATATGCAGTTAAAGGTGCAGTCGAGGATAAAACTGTTCAGCTCTCAGAGATTTTTGCTGGTTCCATACCGTATTGGATATTGATGTTGATTGTTCTGCTTCTTGTTTGGGTTATGCCTGGTTTAGCTACGGAGCCAATAACATGGAGTACTGGTATTAACTTTAATCATCAGATAGGTTTAAATTGGAGATAGTCCTAAAATAATTATAATAAATAAGGCAGCGTGTTCTAATAATACGCTGTTTTTTTTTACTTGTACTCATTTAGATTACTAAATAGATGATTTAAACGTACAACAAGAGGCCGATATGGAGAACACAAAAACATTTAGTAAGCGGGATATGTTACAAAGGGTAGCAATCTGGAAAGACTTGAAACCGAATCCTCAAATGTTTCTCGATACGCGTTTACCTGAACATGAGCGTGACTTATATAGTGTTATTGGACCAGGAGTTTCTGAAGATCCAGAAACCAAACCTGCCATTACTGATGCACAGGATTTTAATATTGCTTATATTGGTGCAGAGCCAGGTAAAGGCGCAGCTCTGCATTCTCATCCTACCGTCGAAGTTTTTATTCCTATTACCGGTAAGTGGTCTATTTACTGGAATGAAGGCGATAATCAAGAAGAGGTAATCATTGAGAAAATGGACTGTGTTTCAGTTCCGCCAGGTATTCTACGAGGCTTTAAAAATGTTGGAGAGGAGCATTCTTTTCTAATTGGTATAGTAGGCGGATCTGATAGTGGTCATGTTGATTGGGCTCAGTCTGTAATAGAGCGAGCTAACCAGACTGGACTAAAGCTTGATGCAAATGGATTTATATATGATGAGGTAGATTAATAAAGAATTGGAATAGTGTGTTAACTTAGACAGCTCGTTTTTTTGCGACTTTTTCTATGGCATCTACAATTGACTGATAACCGGTACAGCGACAATAGTTTCCTGAAATAAACTCCCGTATTTCATTACGGGATGGGGTTGGGTTGTGTTCTAGTAGTTCTTGCGCAGTCAACAGAAAACCAGGTGTGCAGAAGCCACACTGGAGAGCATTACGATTATGAAATTCATTTTGTAAATCTTTTATTTCATTGGATTCTGATAGACCTTCAATAGTTTCTACTGTAGCGCCGTCAGCCTGAGCTGCTAACATTAGACAACCTCTAACTATGCTGCCGTCTACACGTATAGTACATGCGCCACATACTCCATGCTCACAGCCTACATGACTTCCTGTTAATTCAAGCTCATATCTAACAAAATCAACTAGATTAGTTCTTGCAGCGATGTTACGACTTATTTTCTGTCCATTAACTGTAAGACTAATATTTACATTATTATTCATAATTATTTTGCCTTATTGATCTGCAGTATTTGGTTTAGGGAGTTATTTCTGATAATGCACGTGAGGTAATTACTCTGGCCAAATGCATTTTCATAGATGCTGGACCGTTAAGGTCATTCAAAGGATCTAAATCAAAACTCAATGATTCTTCTACTGCGTTTGTTATTTCTTTTGTGTATTTTTCACCTTCCAGGATACCGTTTGCTTTTTGAGCCATTAAGGGTCTATCTCCAGCTCCAAAGAATGCAAGACGCATATTGCTAAATATACCAGCTTTAATAGTGCCTTGTACCGCTATACCAATCATTGCGTAGTCACCTTGTCTGCGTGATAATTCTATAAAAGAACAATTTTCATCCTCTTTTATAATAGGAATTTCTATAGCGACAATAATTTCATTTTGATGAAGAGCGGTATCGAAGAGACCAAGAAAAAAATCTTTAGCTAGAACGGTTCTTACACCGTTTCTACTTTGTAGAACAAAGCTAGCCTCTAATGCTAATGATACAGCTGGTAATTCAGCTGCTGGATCTGCAAATGCAATACTACCTCCGAATGTTCCACGGTTTCGTATGGCATGATGAGCAATATGAGGTAAGGCTTTGCTAACCAACGGTGTATATTTTTTAATGTCGATTGAGTTTGCAACTTTATTATGCCGAGTAAGGGCTCCAACCACGATTTTATTATTTTCTAATTTAATCTGGTCCATTTCTTTTATATTATTGATATCTATTAGTAATTTTGGTGCGGAAAGGCGCATATTCAGTGTTGCCATAAGGCTTTGTCCACCAGCTAAAATGCGTGCTTCTTCTCCGTATTGATCTAGTAGATCAAAGACTTGCTCTATCGTTTCAACTCGTTTGTAAGAAAAAGGAGGGGACTTCACTTATTTATCCTTTCATATACATTTCTCATTGGTTATTTTAGTCACATTGTTACTCGTGAAGGAAGTAATTTTAGAATAAAATGTTTTAAATGTTATGTTTCTACTATTACGTTTATCTATCGATTATTTGTGTAGTTCGAACATCACCAGAAATATTAGGGTAGTTCTGATCTATAATGTTGTTCATAAGATAGGAGTTAGGTCATGCTTGTTATATGGGGAAGAAGCACTTCTGCAAATGTACAAAAGTTGTTATGGGGGTGCGCAGAAATGGATGTACCATTTCAAAGGTACGATATGTCTGGAAAATTTGGTTTTACAGATGATTATCTACAAATGAATCCTAATAAAGTAGTGCCAACTATTGATGATGAAGGGTTTATCTTGTGGGAATCAAATGCCTGCCTGCGCTATTTAGCTGCAAAACATGGTTGTGGATCCTTATGGCCAGAAGATTTAAAAGAGCGCGCTAATGCTGATCGATGGATGGATTGGTGTACAACTACAGTTTGGGATAGATTACGTCCCGTATTCCATGGTTTAGTAAGGACTCCACCAGATCAACGTGATATGCAATTAATACTGAATTCTGCTAAAAAAGCGGGAAAAGCACTAGCTATATTAGATTTATGGTTTGAGGATAAAAAATTTATTTGTGGTGATACGTTTACCATGGGAGATATACCCCTTGGTTTTGCGGTATACCGTTGGTATGCGCTAGATATAGAACGCCCTGCATGGAAAAATATTCGTAGATGGTATGACAGACTATGCGAAAGAGGTGGGTATCAAGAACATATAATGATACCACTGCAGTAATCAGTTATTTTAGGAGAAAATTATGCAAATATTTAAAGATCGGGTGCCTTATTCTGCTATAGTTGATCGTCCTCCTTTGAAACTACCAAATGGCAAACGTATGGCAGTTTGGTTTATTGCCAATGTAGAAGATTGGGATATATCAAGACCGATGCCAAGAACAGTTCTGCCGCCTCCAATGGGTGTTCCTTTATTACCTGATCTTCCTAACTGGTCATGGCATGAATACGGTATGAGGGTAGGATTTTGGAGAATTGCTGAAGCATTTCAGAAATACGGTGTTCGTCCAACAATGGCTGTTAATGGACGTGTATGCGAAAACTATCCGAGGATAGCTGAAGAAGCTCTTAAATTAGACTGGGAATTTATGGGGCATGGCTATCTACAAGGTCCTATGCACAAGCATGATGATCAGCAAGAACAGATAGATAGAGCGTGCGAGGCTATTAAAAAATTTAGCGGTAAAAAGGTAAGAGGTTGGGAAAGCCCCGGATTAACGGAAACATTTAATACTATTGATTATCTTGCCCGGGCTGGAATTGAATACATTGCTGATTGGGTTCTTGATGACCAGCCAATAGAAATTAGCACTACAGAGGGAGCGGTTATATCTGTTCCATATACTGTGGAAACTAATGATATCACGATGATGGCACTACAACAGCATACATCAAATGAGATGTTTAATCGTTCTAAGGATCAATTTGACCGTTTGTATATTGAAAGTTCAAATTCCGCTAGGGTTATGTCAGTTAGTCTTCATATGTATTTAACGGGAGCTCCTCATCGTATAAAGTATCTGGAAGAGTTTATCGAGTATATTCAAGGCCATGATGAGTGTGTAATTATGACTGGTGAAGAAATATTAGATTGGTATAATACAACTCTGTAACGTTGATTAGATGAGAAAACTTTGTGGCACTTTTATTAACTCCGCCTGTCCTTGGTGATCAACGACAATGGCGAGAAAGCCTACTAAAATTAATTCCAGATCTTGATATTCGTCTTTGGCCGGATGTAGGAAATCCAAATGATATTTTATATATTTTGGTGGGTAAGTTCAACCTGAACGATCTACCTGAATTGCCAAATTTACGAGCTATCATGCCTATGTTTGCAGGATTAGAGCATTTATTATATCACCCTAAATGTCCTACTGTTCCTATATTACGTACTGGCCTTCCAGATGGTGATCAATCTATGACAGAATATGTAATTTTACATGTTTTAAGGCATCATAGGAAAATGCCTGAGTATCTAGAGCAACAATCAAGAGCAGAATGGAATGTCTTAGAACAAAAGCAACCACATGAACAGAGAGTAGGGTTTATGGGTTTTGGAGAAATGGCTGAATCACCCGGTAGAATTCTTGCAAAAATGGGTTTTGATGTAGCAGCATGGGTTAGAAATGAAAGAAATAATGATGAAATAAAGTATTATATTGGTGACAAATATTTAAACAAGTTTCTTGCGCGAAGTGATATTCTGGTTTGTTTATTACCAATTACAAATAAAACCCGAGGGATTATTAATACTAAAACATTACATCAATTGCCTCTAGGTGCATCCTTTATAAATTTAGGGCGTGGAGATCACATAGTTGAAGCAGACCTTATAAAATCATTAGATTCCGGTTACTTATCTGGCGCTACATTGGATGCAACTACACTGGAACCACTCCCGAAAAAAAGTCCTTTATGGAAGCACGCAAAGATCACTGTTATGCCACACGTTGCGCGCAGGGTCAGGCCAGAAAATGTTGGAAAGCAGGTTGCTGAAAACATACGTCGTGACCGGGAAGGGTTACCATATTTATGGGAGGTGGACCGTGAAGCTGGATACTAATATGTTTAATATTTTGTTTTTATAAAAATTTATGATTTTGGGAAGAAATGATGGATATAACAAATTCACATAGTATAAATTTGCAAGCTGGATTATTAGGTAGGCAATCGATTCCTCCACGTTTGATGAGTGAACCAGCTCCTAATGTAAATGATGTGCATGACATGCTTGCAGCTGCTGTCTGTGCACCTGATCACGGAGCTATTCGTCCCTGGAGATTTCATGTTATTCAGGGAGAATCTCGATTAAAGTTAGGCAATATATTTGCAGAAGCTTTAAAAAAAAGAGAGCCGCAGGCAAGTCTTGAATCAATTCATAAAGAAGAAAATCGTCCCTTACGTGCTCCTCTAATTATAGCTGTTTGTGCTAAGATAGATATTTCAAGGTTAGATAAAATACCAGCTGTTGAGCAAATAGTATCTGTGGGCGCAGCATGCCAAAATATATTACTTTCAGCCTATGACAAAGGTTATGGAGCTATTATATTGACTGGTATTAATGCCAGAGATTCTTATGTTAAAAAAGAGTTTGGATTGGAAGGTCCAGATGAAATTGTTGGTTTTATTTATATAGGTACTAATTCTAATTCTATTACTTTTGAAAAAAATCGGCCAGACTATTCTAATTATATGACTGAGTGGTGATACTATGGTTGCATTTTTATTTTATATATTAAATCTAGTGAAAAGAGATCCTAATGACTGAATTTGCTACTCCCGAAGATCTAAAAAGCGTTACATATTATAAAGCACCGAGTGATGGTCGAGTGGTGGCGATTCATATTCGATCAGATTTTGATGAATTTGAAAGATTTCCTCCATTCATGAATACAGAAGAAGAGCGCGAACATATTCGTAAATCGTATAATGTCGACCCGGATTCAGAACGAAAAAATAAGGCTCATATTACCTCTGATGATTGGCCATTACAGGTGATTATGTTAAACCGCGATCCAGGGGGTACAACAGCAGCTCATTACCATGTTCCTGATGTCCCTTTGCCGGATCACCCAACACGTCACCAGATATTACTGTGTCAGCGGGGGAGTGCTAGGATTGGAGTTGTGACAACGGAAGGTGATGCTTTGGGTGACGTTATTCTTAAAGCTAATGATCTGGTGCTGATGTTAGAAGGACACGAAGTTGAATTTTTACAAAAAGGGACAAGACTTATAGAAATTAAACAAGGGCCCTTTCCTGAGACTGATGAGGCTGACAAAGTTGATTTAGATGTAAAGGTTAATAACTAATGAAAATAGCTACATTTCGGGTTAATACACCACTAGGTCCGTTCGATCGTTTTGGTATCGTTTTACTTGATGGAGACGTAGATAGTATTGTTGAAGATTCTAGATTAGGTAAAGGTTGTATTGTTGATGTTAATTTTACATATGCGGCTATGGAATCAGAAAAAGGACTGGTAAATACAACTGAACGAGCAAATACATTTTGTCCGGCAGACTTACAAAAATATGCCGAACTTTATGGTAATGATAGGAGTATATTAGAGGAAATACTTGATTGGATTGGCAGTCGACGTGATTGTTTAGGTCCCCGTGCTGAAACTCTAGTATGGGATATAAATGATATTTCTTTACAGCCTCCGATCTCGAGGGTGCCTGTTTTAAGAGATTTTGCGGCTTTTGAAGATCACCTAGAAAATACATTTGGAAAAATGGGTCTTAAAATACCACCCGCTTGGTATGAACAACCAACAGCTTTTAAAGGTAATTCCACCACAATGTTTGGTCATGATACTAAGGTGCCTTGGCCTCGGTATACCAAGAAAATGGACTATGAACTAGAACTTGCGGTAGTAATCGGAAAACCAGCTTTTAATGTAGATGTTAATGAATCGGCTGACCACATAATGGGTTATACTCTCCTGAATGATTTTTCTGCTAGAGATACCCAACGAGGAGAAATGAATGTAAGTACAGGTCCTTATAAGGGTAAAGACTTTGCTTGGGGTTTAGGTCCATGGATTGTCACACCCGATGAATTTGGAGATCCATCCACATTGAAAATGGCAGTAAGAATTGATGGTGAAGTCTGGGCTGAATCAACACCAGGGCCTATGCAGTGGACTTTTCCTGAAGCCATTTCATATACCTCTCAGGATGAGTTATTGAACGTGGGTGAGGTTCTGGGGTCTGGTACTGTAAATAATGGGTGTGGATTTGAAATTAATCGTTGGATTACCCCTGGCGCCGTAGTGGAATTAGAGGCTGACAGGATTGGTGTTTTACGGCATCATATAGGTGCACCTGATGGCGAACCCATTCGATGGCAGAGACATATATAAATTAGTATTAAGTTTATTTGGTGCTTGATTTATTAATTTATTAATTAGCTAACCAAAAAAATACTTTAGCTAATTTATATCATTTAGAAACTTATTTTAGGTACAGTGTCAAATTCTATTAAAGCTATTTTACTTGCTGCCGCTGCTGCTGCTTCTGCAGCAACAATGCACAATATTATCCGATACATAACTGTCGAAGAGGGTATTCATGCATTTGAGGCTGCTTTTTTTCGCAATTTCTTTGGATTAATTATACTGCTACCCATTTTTGCTAAGCAGGGTTTGAGTTTATTAAAAACTGATAAGCTTAGTTTGCACATAGGGCGCTCTATAATAAATGCAGTAGCTTTACTCTGTTGGTTTAGTGCCCTTACTTTTATATCTGTAGGAGATGCGACCGCAGTTAGTTTAATAGGACCGGTGTTTGTCGCTCTATTAGCAATACTTTTTCTAGGTGAAAAAATTGGTATACGCCGATGGACTGGCATTGGTTTAGCCCTATTAGGTGCAATTGTTGTTGTGCGCCCTGGATTGATTGATATTAATACAGGTACTTGGTTGGTTCTTAGTGCTACTTTATTAGTATCTAACTCTAAAATAATAGCTAAATATTTATCAGGTTATGATAGCCCAGCCACCATTGTTGCCTATGTAACTATATTGATGATTCCGCTAACTCTTCTTCCAGCTATCTTTGTTTGGCAGTGGCCGACTTTTGAGCAGTTACTTTGGCTTGCTGCCATAGGCGTCTGCGGGACAACAGGTCATCTTTTATTTACTAATGCTTACAAGCTTGCTGATGTTAGTTTAGTTGATCCTATAGGCTTTATGCGTCTTATATGGGGTGCTTGTATTGGGTATTTTTTATTCTCCGAATTTCCAGATGTTTATACGTGGATTGGAGCTGGTATTATAGTATTGGGCACCACATACATGGCTCAAAGAGATAAGGTGCGTGGAACTAAACGATTGCCAAATGATTCTGAAGTCTAAATTAGATTGTTTATATATAGACTTTACCACACGCTAAGTTGTGTTTTTAATTATGTGTAATAATGTGGGAGTAAAATTAGATGATCCGTCTGTATTCATGGCCTACGCCTAATGGGCATAAAGTCCATATTATGATTTTTGAATGTGAACTAGAACATGAAATATATCCAATTGATATAGCTAAGGGGGAGCAATTTGAAAATGACTTCCTGGCAATTAGTCCTAATAATAGAATCCCCGCTATTGTTGATACTGACGGTCCTGGTGGTAAATCTATATCAGTTTTTGAGACAGCAGCTATTCTTCATTATTTAGCAGATAAAAGTGGTAAATTTTTACCTTTAATTAATAAAAACCCTCGAGGATACTATAAAGTCATGGAGTGGGTGATGTGGCAGATGGGTGGTATCGGACCTATGATGGGGCAATCAACTCATTTTCGTAATTATGCGCCTAATCATATTTCTTACGCCGTGGAGAGATATGTAAATGAAGTTATAAGACTTTTTGGTGTCGCAGATACACGTCTTGAAGATAACAAATATCTAGGTGGAGAAGACTATACTATTGCTGACATTGCCTGTTTTCCATGGATGAGAGGTTGGAAAGGACAAGAAGTTCCAATAGAAAATTTTCCGAATGTTAAAAGATGGATGGATGAAATAGAAACTCGTCCAGCGGTACAAAGAGGGTTAGATACCTTGAAAAATAAGAGGAGGACAGGACCACCAAAAGGCAAAGAATGGGAAATAATGTTTGGAAAAGAACAATTTAAACGGCGTTAGGTGTTGGCTAATTATTAATTAATATGGAATATATTATCTGACTATAATTAAAGGAATTTCCGTTATAAATTATGCCCTTTTTGCCTCTGCATGACACCAATCCCCGTGTAAATATAAAATTTCATTATGTGACAATTATAATTATAATTATTAATGTTCTAATTTTTATTAACACTTTTGGAATGACTTATTCTGCTCTTGATAATTACCTGACTGGTTATACTTTAATACCAGCCCGTTTATTTGGGAACTTTAACTTATCTAATGGTCATACAAACACTTCAGTCATATCGACCCTAATCAGCTATCAATTTTTACATGGAGGATGGCAGCATTTGATTTTCAATATGTTGTTTCTTTGGGTATTTGGAGATAATGTTGAAGATGCAATTGGTCACACTAGGTTTGTTATATATTTTCTTATATGCGGTGTTTTTGGAGGCCTACTTCATTCCCTTATTAATCCCTTGTCGCTTAGTCCTACAATAGGAGCTAGTGGTGCTATTGCAGGTGTTTTAGGGGGCTATTTATTACTTTATCCGAGAGCAAGACTTTTGGTTCTAGCTTTCGGATTTATACCCGTTCGTTTGCCAGCTTTATTGGTTATTGGTGCTTTTTTTACTCAAGATTTACTATGGGGAATAACAGGTGCTGCTGCATCAAAAGGTGTTGCGGTATGGGCACATATTGGAGGGTTTGTAACTGGTTTTATTATTATATACTTTATAAAAAAAACTAATATCAATAGCTTACGTTCGTAATAAGTTATTTAGAATTAAAGTCCTTCAACTATTACTATGTTTGATTCTGAAGCATTGCTTCTAATATTAAGTAGTGGAGCATATAAGTCAGATTTATGAAATGTATCTGCTGTATGGATGTCTAAAAAGCCCACTATAACTATTCGATCTAGGGACAAATCACCTTCAATTGTTTCACAAAATCCCCCTCTAGCTAAATAAGCCCCACCTAATTTAGTCATAACGGCAGGCACTTTATCCGCATATGTTTTGTATGATTTATCGTCGTTAATAAGAACGCGACCTAATATATATCCGTGCATGTCCGTTGTGTTAGGTTTTTTGGCTACTCCATCTATAAGCCATATATGAGACGTAGATGAGTTTTTACGAATTTCGGCTATAGGTTTATATTCTGGATCATCAATAAAATTTCGTGCTGATGAATAATCTGGAAACTCCAGCACAGCTACACGATCTCCAGGCCAGCTTCCTTCTACTACTTTGAGTTCACCACCACGTATTATATAGTTACCGGAATGTTTAGAGATTATTTCGGGAACCATTTCTTTATATATTTCATAAGACGCGTGGTTGTGTACTTTCATACTGGCTATAAGGTAAGTGGACATAAAATCCTCCATATAAGATCTAGGCTTTAATAATTGTATAGTAATGCATAATCGCCTAAAATACACAGCTTATGAGTAAAAATAACGAAGTTAAACGACATCCTTCAACTCTAGCC
>Ga0209403_10000085_pt1 | contig 134405 bp, 128 predicted proteins | sample ArcticOcean_MG_C_8_FD_187440 | JGI IMG/M metagenome (GOLD analysis project Ga0209403, IMG submission 187440) | Marine microbial communities from western Arctic Ocean - ArcticOcean_MG_CB11_86 (SPAdes) (version 2) | ecosystem: Environmental > Aquatic > Marine > Oceanic | place: Arctic Ocean... | reverse complement strand
GGACAAGCAGGAGGATTATTTCTACTCACATTCTCCAATTCAATTGGGCTAATTATAGTATTTGCAATTGTTCATGGATCCATCTGGGGTATGCGAGGACCAATCATGCTTGCTCTACGCGCCGATTATTTTGGAAGAAAGAATTTCGGAAAAATTATGGGTGCCTCTCAATTTATTATGACTTCGGGCATGGTAATAGGACCCCTTTTTTCAGGACTACTCGCAGACAGAACTGGGGACTATGAACAAGGATTCATAATTTTGGCATGTGTTGCCTTATTAGGATCAATCTTTTTTATCTTACTCCGGAAGCCTAGCAAGACTGAAAACCCCCTTAATAACCTTTAACAGTTAAAATCACTCGAGGTCCCAATGGAAACATCATCAGATATGTTCGAAAACGTAAATCTTAGTGTTGATAAAGCATCACAATACCTAGATATTGCCCCTGGACTTCTCAAGCAAATCAAACAATGTAATGGGCTGTACAGAATGAGTTTTCCTGTTCTGGACGACAATGGTGAAGTTACTGTCATTGAAGCATATCGTGCTGAACATAGTTTCCATCAAACACCTACCAAGGGAGGAATCCGATTCAGCCCTACAGTCACTGAAGATGAAGTAATGGCCCTCGCAGCTTTAATGACATATAAATGCGCTATCGTTGAAGTTCCGTTTGGTGGAGCAAAGGGAGCTGTCCGAATAGATCCACATACAATAAGTAAAAGTTATCGGGAACGAGTTACCCGCCGCTATACCACTGAACTTAATCGTAAAGGTTTTATTGGCCCTGCTGTAGATGTACCCGCACCTGATTATGGTACAGGCGAACAGGAAATGTCTTGGATAGCGGATACCTACATGACACTGAACCCAGGACAAGTCGATGGACATGCTTGTGTAACAGGAAAGCCACTTAGTCTCCATGGCATTGATGGAAGAGCAGGTGCCACAGGTTTAGGTGTAGCAATTGGTATTGCAGAAGCAATGTCCTTTAAAGAAGATATGGACCCTCTAGATCTAACTGTGGGAGTAGACGGAAAACGCATTATTATCCAGGGCTTAGGAAAAGTAGGCTATCACGCGGCACTTTCACTTCAGAATGCTGGTGCACTTATCGTTGGTATTGCAGAAATTAATACAGGACTTTATGACGAGAAAGGCATTGATGTTCAAGCTCTTGCAAAACACCGCAATGAGAATGGCTCTATCCTGGGCTTCCCCCAAGGAGAAAAGATTGCCAGTCCAATGTCTCTGCTTGAATACGATTGTGATGTATTGATCCCTGCAGCACTCGAAAATCAAATTACAGAAAAAAATGCAAATCGCATAAAAGCAAAAGTTGTTGCTGAAGCTGCTAATGCACCAACTCATCCATCAGGAGATAAAATCCTAAACGAACGAGGAGTACTCGTAATCCCCGACATTTTTTTAAATGCTGGTGGTGTAACTGTTTCCTATTTTGAATGGTTGAAAAATCTTGCCCACATGAGTTTGGACAGGCTAACCCACCGTTACGAAGAGGAGACGAATAAACGCGTAATTGGAATTGTTGAGAACTTGACAGGTCGGACCTTAAACAAAGATGAAAGGCAGACGTTAACTCAGGGACCAGAAGAAATTGATTTCGTACAGTCTGCACTCGCTGACACCATGATTGAGTCTTATAACAGCATTCGGGAACTCAAAAACTCCAATCAAATCCCCGACTTGCGTACTGCCTCACTTGCTTTATCACTGCAAAGAGTATCGAAAAGTTACCTAACTAGGGGCATTTTCCCTTAGTAGGATTCATAATTAAAATTCTTCTCTCGTTACTTGCGAGATTCCTTTTTCTTTGGTTATGTGATATCTCACTGGCATTCGTTCGGCAAGACTTGGTACATGGGTCACGATACCGATTATTCGATCATCGCTACCCAATTGCTCAATCGTTGAGGCTACTATTTCTAAAGTGTCTTGATCGAGTGCACCAAACCCTTCATCAAGGAAAAGTGACTCCGGTCGGTGAGAATTTTTTGCTGAAAGTCTGGAAACCTCATCAGCAAGGGCAGTCGCAAGAGAAAGAGATGCTAGAAACGTTTCCCCCCCCGATAAGCTGTCCACTGATCGTTCCTCACTAGCATTATAATGATCGACTATTAGAAAAGTCCCTGCATCTTCAGCGAGCTTAAGCGTATATTGCCCCCCTGAAAGTTCTAAAAGCTTCTCGGAAGCAGTTGTAACCAAGCCAACAAAAACCTCCTTTAAATACCACCTTTCGAAGTTCTCCTTACGCATGTGTGTTACTAGATCTGCTGCAATTTCCTTTTCTTCATTTAAATTCTTTCTTTCCTGCTGCTTTTTCTTCTTATCTTGAAGATCGGCCTCAATCCTTTTCCCCTCAATCTCAAGCCGTCCCAGTTCTGTATATAGAGCTTCCTGAATTCCCTCGTCCCCAACCTCAACGATATCCACCTCTCGACAACGCTTGAAAATCTTTTGCTGAACAGTTTCTAGAACACTTTTTGTCCGTTCCTTTTCTATATTTTTTTGAACAATTTCCTCTTTTACTTCATTCAGTTGCGTTTTTGTCCAAGTTAAAAACTCTTCCCATTGCTTCAAAAGATCGTCTGTATTAAATATTGGAGCTCCGTATTCCACAACAGTATCTCTCTGCTTCGAGAAATACTGTTGTGCCTGCTCCACCCCTGCCTCGAAACCCTTAAAAGCATCTCTTGCCTTATTCTCATGTTCTTCTGCATTGGTATGTTTCTTTCCAAAACTTTTCAATTCATCTTCAATATTTTCCCGCTCTTTTATTTGTTGTTTAAGTAAATCTTCTTCCGGAAGAACATCCAGCTTCAAACGTTCCGCCTCTGAAGCCTTCAATGCTTCTTTTTTTCTAGTCTCCAATCCAGTTCTCTCAACATTCAATTTTTCTGTAGCACTGTCAAAAGTCCGCTTTGCCTGATCTAAAGCTGCGGATGCAGTCTTCTCAGTAATGCTTAATCTTTGGATCTGTTCATCTTTTATTTGCAAAAGATTGTTAATCTCATCAATTTTCCCCGCTAGATCTGATAATCCGTGCTCATGACCTGTATCAGGAAACTGTTTCTTATATCGCTCTACAATCGCATAGAAATCTTCTTGTCGTTTTTCCTCAACTTGTAAAGAATTGTTAAGTTTATCTAGGTTTTCTTTCGATTGGGTTGATATCCCTCTCGCTCCCTCATCTTCTTGCTTGGCTTTCTCAAGATCTACAGAGATCAGGTGTTCAGGTATTTTCGTTAGAACTTCACCGCATACAGGGCAAAGATCACCAGCTTTTAATCCTTCAGCAACTTGATATGCAGCATTTTTCTGGCGAAATTCTTCATATGTTTTCGTTTTCTCATCGGCATATTCAGAATCTCGAATAAATTTGTGTTCAGCTTTGCTAACAGCCTCTTCCAGGTCTTTTACATTTTTCATCGCATCTTCATACGCAGAGAAATTACTTTTCATCGTTTCAAATATTTCAGCAATAGGTAACTCACTTTGTAAATTTTGTACATCAGCTAATTTTTCTTCTGCTTTTTTCAAACTAGAAAAAATTTCCGCGTGACTCTTTTGCTTATTTTGGACATCCTGTTCCAAGTCTTTCCTGTCACTTTTTGAATCAAGCTCTTTAGCTTCATGTACGAATTTTTCAATATCTTCTTCTAAACGATGATAATTGCGATAACTTTGTTGACCTTCATACATTTCACGAGCAGAAGGCAACTTCGCAAGTTCGGCATTTTTTATCTCTATATTCTTTTTAAGACTTTCTCTCATCTTTTTAGCAGCTTCCCAATTCTGTGAAGCCAATGAAATCTTCTTCGTTAATTCAGTAATATTAGACGGCATATTTATTGTCGCCATAGTCTCTTCTGCATCCTGCAGATCTCTAATGCCTTGCGTTACCTTCTCTAAATCCTTTTTTGATTTTTCTAATTTTGCCATCTCCAGAATTAAATCGTTTTTTAAAACAGATAACTTCTCAACTCGTTGATTCACCTTGTCTTGCTCCTCCACCGTAACGATTTGTAAAAGGTCAAGCTGCCGGTCTAGCGTTTCAACCTGAACAGTATGGTTTCGGAGCACGGCTCCAGCTCGTTTCTGTATTTCTTCGAAATACTCGAGACCCAGCAAACTTTTCATTAAATTTTGTCTTTGACCCGACGTAGCCTTCATAAAGCTTGCAAAATCACCTTGTGGCAATATCACGCATCGTTTGAATTCACCAAAAGTAAGACCTAGAAGATTTTCAATTGTTGCAAGGATTTGCTTTGGCGAACTCGCAAGGACAGGATCAGGATAATCAGAATGCTCACATTCGAGTCGACTCTCTTTAGCTGCGGCAGTTCCTTGTTGCTTACGCAGAACTCGAACGACCATATACTTTTTCCCCTGAACCTCGAAGTCCAGTCTTACGCGAGTTTCATCGACCGAGCTATGCATAATATTTTGAATTCTGTTTTCGGGATATCTAGGAACAGAACCGTAAAGAGCAAAGCAAATAGCATCAAGCAAGGAAGATTTACCGGCCCCTGTCGAACCAGTAAACGCAAATAAATTTGTATCCTTAAAATCAACTACAGTTCTATTACGGAATGAGGAAAAACCCTCGACTTCAAGTAGTAAAGGTCTCATTCGACGCCTCCACATACAACTGATCAAAGAGACTTAGTAGTCGCTCATCCTGTACTTTTCTACTTTTCAAGTAATCAGAAAAAAGATCGTGTGGATCTAAACCATGCAAATCACGGGCCATCTGAGGTTCTTCTGTCAGTGTTGACAACGTTTGCACTGCGACGGCATTAGGGAAAAGTTCCCTGACTTCCTGGGCTAAACCCGTACGTTGTGATTCCTCAACGTTAACCCTTAAAAAAACTCCTTCTGAAAGTAAATCGGGACCTTCTTCTTGACGTAAAGATTCTAACTTAAGGAGATTTCCGGAAATTGTTCTCAACTGGTAGCCCGAATTAAGGGAAACCTGAGCAACTTGATCTTGAACAAGATTCTGACCTGCCTGAACTTCAAAAATGTTTACACCCTGAATACCTGGTTCCTCACCAAAATTCAGTTGTGTCGGTGATCCTGAATACCAAACTTCACCCAATCCCCCTTGCAGACGTTGACGTTTGTGGTAATGGCCTAAAGCACAATACTGTGCGGTCGAAGGAAGCTGATTAGCATCAAGGCAATAATCAATTACTGTCTCTGCTTTTCTTTCTGATCCATCGAGTGTACCTTCACTCATTGCCAGATGGGCCATCAGTAAATTCACTGTATCTGGGGTAAAGGGTTCGGCTAAGCGTTTCAATATCTCCTGCATACCGTTTCGATAATTCATCTGATGCTCGGCACGACCTACATTCATAAGATCAGCAGCTCGAACAAGACGCCGTTGAGATAGCCAGGGAAGGCAGGCAACTTTAGCAACTTCACCACTTTTTGTTGTTATGTCAATAGTATTTTTATCAATTTCCTCAGCCAATTCTGAGACTACAACAATGTTCGAATTCTTTAATAGTGGCTTCAGGGCACTCCATCGAATAACACTGTCATGATTCCCAGCTATAGCAACAACCTGCGCTCCAGTAGCTGCCAGGGAAAGCAGTCCCTTATACGCAGTGTCCTCAGCACGAGCTGATGGGGCAGCGTGATCAAAAATATCACCGGCAATTAAAACCAGATCTATTTCGTTTGTTTCACAAAGTTCCGATATTTCTGCAATTACTGAAGTCTGCTCATCATTCCGTGATTTTCCACGTATCGAACGTCCAATATGCCAATCTGAAGTGTGTAATACTTTCATACAACCTTAATTATGACTGGTTAGAGGAAAGATGCCTAGCCTTTAGCAAAACACCTAAGATCTCTTAAAAGTCTTTAACTACCATTCCATTCGCCGTCAAAAACACGCTCGGCAGGTCCTGTCATATAGACCGAACCTATCCCATCCCATTCAAGAAGTAGGTCACCCCCTGGGAGTGAGTCGGTAATGCGATCACCTGTAAAGCCAAGCATACGCCCAGCAGCACAAACTGCCGATGCACTCGTCCCAGAGGCCAATGTCAGGCCAGCGCCACGCTCCCATACACGGTGACGCACATGCTCACGATCGAGGACTTGTACGATTTGGACATTTGTACGATTTGGGAAAATTGAATGGTTCTCCAGAAGTGGTCCTAGACGATCAAGTGGAAAATTTTCCAAATCATCAGGATCTTTACTAGTTAACCAGTGTATCGCGTGAGGATTACCCATACTTACAAAAGTTAAATTAAAAATAAAGTTATCTACTTCAATCTGATAATCACTTATCGGACCTGAACCTTTAATAAGAACAGGCAAGCTATCAGGATGAAAATCAGGTTTCCCCATAGCAACACGAGCCCCGGTAACGACATCATTTTCCCTTAACAATTCGAGCTCTAACACTCCCGCCAAAGTTTCAATGTTTAGAGAACTAACATCTGATCTAACAAGCCCCTCCTCAACTGCGTACCGGCCTAAACAACGAATTCCGTTTCCACACATCTCTGCTTCGGAACCGTCAGCATTAAAAACTCGCATTTTTAGATCTGCAGCTTCCGAAGGTAAGGCTAAAATAAGGCCATCCGCACCAACCCCAAAGTGCCGATCACTTAAACGCCGTGAAATCTCAGGCCAATTCGAGTTGTTTCCTTCCTCTGGGCACATATAAAGGTAATCATTTCCCAAACCATGCATCTTGGTGAATCGCATTACACAAGTTTAACAGCTCTTGGTTATGCATTAGTCGAAATACAACATTGAACAATTACTTAAAATCAAGCAATCTAAAGAGGAATAAATGAGAGTTAAGGTAGATCAACGAGGCACTAAGATTACAGCATCTGAATTTTCAGATACTCATGGCTACACTGCACCTAAACCTAACGGAACTGGGCCACGAAGTAATCCGATCGGAGACTTCCCGACGGGACCTGAAATCGGGGAACGCTTACCTGATGTAGTTGCTTTAAATAAAAATGGTGAAGCCTTTGAAAGACTTCTTTTCTAAATAAAAAACTAGTGCAGGATCATTGATTCCATGGCAGTCATAGCATCCGCCAAATTTGAAACCCAAATAATACGTTTGTCTTCACGCCTAAACCATTGATGCTGTCGGCGAACAAGCCTTTTCGTAGAACGCTTAGTCAACTCAATAGCCTTCTCTTTGCTAGCTTCACCATGTAGCACAGATACTGCCTCACGGTAACCAATTGAAGTCAAAGCAGATGCATCAGGGGATACCCCCGTAGCCAATAAATTTTTTGTCTCTTCCAGCAAGCCATCTTCGAAAATTTTCTCTGTTCTACGATTGATACGTGTTATGTGCTCTGATGATTTTGCACGATTCATGGAACCATCAATAGCATCAGGTAAATCAAGGCCTATAACGCTGTATAAAAAATCTGGCTGGCCCTTGGCCTGCCAACCACTTATTGGTCGACCTGTATGAGTATGCACTTCAAGTGCACGTATGACTCGCCGTACGTTCCTAGGGTGTATCTTATTGGCGGACTCAGGATCTACATCACGTAACCGATCGTGTAACTTTTGAACACCTGATTGTTCTGCATAAAGTCTCAGTTCATTTCGCAGAACCTCGTCAGGAGCGACTTCTGGTACTGTCCAGTTCTCCAGAAGAGCCCATATATATTGCCCTGTTCCTCCTACTACAAAGGGTAAGCATTTGCGCTTCCAGATGCCTTCCAGTGCCTCACGAGCATCCCGACGATAAAGATTCAGGCTATATCGTTCTGACGGATCTACAATATCGTAAAGGTGGTGCGGTATCACTTCCCGTTGTTGAACAGTCGGTTTCGCTGTTCCAATATCCATCCCTCGATAAATCTGACGCGAATCTGCATTGACAATCTCTCCGCCATAACTTTTTGCTAGTTCTATTGAGAGATCGGTTTTGCCTACCGCAGTTGGCCCGACAATAGCAACAAGTCGACGCTTTCCTATTTCTCCTGGACTAAGGGAGCGCATTAATGATATCTACAAACTGGCCTGCATCTAAGGAAGCACCTCCCACCAATGCACCATCGATATCAGGATTCTTAAGCAAATCACCTGCATTACTCGGCTTCACACTGCCTCCGTAAAGAATTCTCATTACTGAGGCAGTCTTGGAGTCTATTTGCGAAAGTATTTCACGTATAAATGCACATGCACTTTGAGCTTCTTCTGGTGTGGGTGTTAATCCTGTACCGATTGCCCAAACAGGTTCATAAGCTACAGTAACCTGCTCACTTAATGTAATCCCTGCAAAACCTTCTAATATTTGACGGGCAAGAACCGTTTCAGTCTCGTTATTCGTACGTTGTTCTTCTGTCTCTCCAATTGCAACAATAGGCAAAAGAGAGGAATTGAGCACTGCCAAAAGCTTTTTATTAACCGCTTCATTAGTTTCGCCAAAAAGCTGGCGTCGCTCGCTATGTCCAATAATCACGTATTTGCAATATGTTTCGAGCATTGGAACAGAAACTTCTCCTGTATAAGCCCCGAAGCTTTCCCAATAAACATCTTGGGCACCAATCGCAACATGGCTACCTTCAAGCACATCGCGGATACTTGAAAGGTGTACCGATGGAGGACAGACAGCGACATCGTAATCACCAGGCCTAGTCATATCCAAAATGGCCTGCGCTAACGCAATTGCCTCAGCCTCGCTGGTAAACATCTTCCAATTCCCTGCAATAAAAGGACGTCGCATATCATTAAGCTCCATATTTCTGCAACCGGCCAGCATGCGCCATTGCAAGTGGCAAAACTTCTTTAGCTGAAAACGTTCCTAAGGAACCTAACCTACAACTGTTTTCAGAAAACCCACATGCTTCACCTAAAGAAGTATTCGCGCTATTAATCAAAAATGGTACAGGGTGCCATGAATGGCCTGCAAGAACAGCAGGCGTCGAATGATCACCAGCAATCATCAAAACATCGGCTCCCAGTTCACGAATTGCAGGTATTGTTTTATCAAATTCCTCTAACGCTTTTATCTTAGCTTCAAAATCCCCATCTTCTCCTGCAGCATCAGTTTTTTTATAGTGCACAAAAAAATAATCGAAATCATTCCAGCGATCACGCGCTACAGCAAGTTGTTCCGCCATTCCACCAGGACAAGCTAAAGTTTCCATCCCTGCTAGAGAAGCCAAGCCGCGGTACATCGGGTAAACGGCCAGAGCAGCACAGCGTAACTTCCAAATATCATCAAGCTGTGGCAATAGTGGTACCTTCGCAAAACCACGCAAAATAAGTCCATTAGCCTGCTTCTCACCAGATTCGAAAAGTAAATCATTCGCTGCAGAAACAAAAGAATTCACATATTCAGCAGTTTTTTTGGATGCGGGATCCCTTCCCTGTGCCGGAATTGGCTTTGCACCTTCGATCTGTGGGTCGGTAGTACTCACAGATTCTCCTAAACCATCCCCTCGCAGAACCAATACAAATCGGTGCTCCCGTACTGGTTCAACATATAAATCAACCCCCTCTATCTGAATCGTACGGAGAAGTTCAACGATTTTTTCAGAATGACTTGACTCAATTCGGCCAGCACGACGATCTATGATTTCACCATTAGAATCGAGCGTACAAAAATTACCTCGTGCTGCTACATCATTAGGACCTAACTGAAATTCAATACCAGTTGCCTCTAAAACTCCACGGCCTATATCAAACTCCAAGGGGTCATAACCAAAAAGAGCCAAATGTCCAGGGCCGCTACCTGGAGTAATACCTACTCCAACCGGCATCGTTGCTCCTAATTCTGACTCAGCAGCCAATTGATCAAGATTCGGGATATTGGCCTCTTCCAATTCAGTCTTCCCACTTGAAGAACGTGCAAGGCCACCTAAGCCATCAAGTACACAAAGAACAATTTTTGTTGATGCAGTCTGGGATAACTCACGTGCCAAATCTAATTTCATAATGCAATTATAAGACAGGAACGTTCATCGAGCAGAGAGATCTTGTAAAGCAGAAATTGCAGGCAATACTTCGCCTTCAAGCATCTGCAACGATGCACCACCGCCTGTCGAAACATGGGTAAATGCCTCCGTGTTCCCTGTACGTGCAATTATAGCAGCCGTTTCTCCTCCACCAACAATTGTTATTGCGTCAAATCCTGCCAAAGCTTCAGCAATTGCAAATGAACCCCTGCCGAAAGTCTCAACTTCGAAAACTCCCAAGGGGCCATTCCAAATAATCGCAGCTGAGGCGGATAGTTTTTCTATGTACAGCTCAATACTTGCCGGTCCAGTATCTAAAATCATTTTTCCTGCAGGCACGCTACTCTCTGTTCCCACTGAAATAACTTGAGCATCATCTTCACTATTTAGATCAGCAGCAACAACAGCATCTATAGGCAAATAAACTAGGACATTTTGTTCAGCAGCACGATCCAAAATATCAACCGCAATCTCCACACAAGAATCTTCAACAAGAGATTCCGCAACATCCACCCCTTGAGCTTTTAAAAATGTATTGGCCATTCCTCCACCAAGAAACAATGCATCAACTTTTGGCAACAACTGCTTAATCGCCGCAATTTTTGAGCTAACCTTTGCTCCACCTACAATCGCGGCAAACGGATGCGGGGGATCATCTACCAAACCTTGCAAATATCGAATTTCTTTTTCTAACAATAAACCTGCATATGCCGGTAGTACGTTACAAACACCAACTGTTGATGCATGACTTCTATGTGCAACCCCAAATGCATCATTTACAACAACATCACAGTTTTTTACAAGGGCATTAGCAAAATTTAAATCATTCTCCTCTTCACCCTTATGAAAACGAAGGTTTTCAAGCACTACTATTTCTCCATTTGAAATAGTAGACGTTAACTTATCTGCCTGCACCCCAATGCAATCTTCAGCAAAAATAACGTCCATACCTAATAGTTTTCCGAGGTGTCTTGCTACGGGTTCAAGGGAAAAGGCATCATTAGGTTCGCCATTTGGTCGTCCTAAATGGGATGCTAAAACCACTGACGCACCTGCATTAAGTAAAAATCTAATGGTGGGTACTGATTCACGTATCCGGGTATCATCGAGAATATTTTTTCCATCAAGTGGGACATTTAAATCAGCACGTAAAAAAACATTTTGCTGAAAAAAGTCACCATCATGAACGGTTTGCTTTGAAATCCCAAAAGTATTGTTAGTCATTATGATGATCCGTTACGAACACTATGTAAGATCTCAATATCCTTCAGATCAAGTAAATTTGAAATTTGTTCAGCCGGAATAGCACCTTCACGTAGAATACGTACGGGATCAGACACGCAATCGATCACAGTAGAATCCAAACCAGCAGTAGAGCCACCATCAAGCGCAAACGCGCAATCCCTTCCCAAAGATTTGATAGCATCATTACAAGTAGTAGGGCTAGGTTCACCATGACGATTAGCGCTGGACGCAACTATAGGTCTTCCTAATGTTCGAATTAATTTCCGTAACAGTGGCACTTTCGGAGATCGGACACCAATCGTTTTTCCTCCTGCCAAAGCTAAACTATTCCATCCTGGGCTTGCTGGGAGAACCAAAGTCCATCCGTCAGAACCAAGATTGCGGATTAACTCAGAAAAACGCCGCTCTAATCGAGCATACTTCTCAAAGGAATGATGAGAATCAAAGATAAGCTGTAATGGGGTATCGTAGCTTTTCCCTTTAGCCTCATAAAGTGCCTGAACGGCCGCATTGTTTTCAACATCAGCACAAATTCCGTAGACTGTATCAGTCGGAAAAATTACCAATTCTCCGATACGTAGTTGTTCAACTGCGGTCATAATAGTGCTAGCTGTCATCGGAACCGGACCTTTGCTTAACGTATTCATTGAACACCTCCAATATATCTGGTAGTTTCGCAGTAGGAATACAATCGCCGAATGGCAGAGGCACATCGCAAAACAAACGAACAGACGGATTCCCCGTCTCGACAACACGAAACAATCGTAGTTGTCGACTTTGGGTCCCAATACAGTATGTTGATTGCGCGCCGAATTCGTGAACTGAACATATATTGTGAAATAATTCCACCTCAAACAGACAGCCATATTCTACAAGAGAAAAACGTGCTTGGAATCATCCTGTCTGGCGGTCCGTTTAGTGTTTATGAAGACAATGCTCCAACTGTGCCTGAATGGGTCTTCGAATCAGGCCTACCTATTCTAGGTATCTGCTATGGAATGCAAATAATGACTAAAAAACTGGGCGGCACAGTTATCCCGGAAAATATTAAAGAATATGGCTCAGCAAAAATAAAACAAACTAAACAGACATCTCCACTTTTTGATGATCTGTCAGAAACATTAGATGTATGGATGAGCCATGGCGATCGCATTTCACAGACACCTAACGGCTTTCAAATACTAGCAAATTCTGACAACTCTCCTATAGCTGCAATGGCTGATCCTGATCGTAATTACTACGGCCTACAATTTCATCCAGAGGTAGTCCACACGCCTAGTGGTAAAAAAATTCTTTCAAATTTTGCAAAAAATGTTTGCAAATTATCTTGTGATTGGACACCTGCAAGCTTTATTGAGACCAGTACTTCCGCAATACGAACCCAAGTTGGAACAGATTCCGTTATATGTGGGTTAAGCGGTGGCGTCGATAGCGCTGTAGCAGCATCACTCGTACATCAAGCAATTGGAGAAAAATTAACTTGTATCTTTGTAGACACTGGGTTATTACGTGCTAATGAAGCAGATGAGGTAAGAGATCTATTTGGAAAACAAAAAAATTGGAACATACATGTTGTTAATGCTGCTGAGCGCTTTTTCGAACAATTAGAAGGTGTCACCGATCCAGAAGTCAAAAGAATTCGCATTGGTAATTTATTTGTAAAAATATTCGAGGAAAATGCAAACAATATTGAGAATGCTCATTTTCTTTGTCAGGGAACACTCTATCCGGACGTTATCGAAAGCGCTCTGCACGGTAGTGGGTCTGCCAAAATAAAAACACACCATAATGTTGGAGGTTTACCAGAAGATATGACTTTTGAACTTCTAGAACCTTTGCGACTTTTATTCAAAGATGAAGTTCGGAATATTGGAACAGAATTAGGCTTACCTGACAACATCGTCTGGCGTCAACCATTTCCAGGACCAGGCCTTGCTGTACGCATCATTGGCGAAGTAACTAAAGAAAAAGTTTCGATTCTCCAAGCGGCTGATTCTATACTCGATAAAGAAATTAAAGCTGCAAATCTATATCGAGACTTGTGGCAATCGTTCGCGGTTCTTACAAACACTAAAACGGTGGGAGTAATGGGTGACTTCCGCACATATGGATATGCGCTAGCAATTAGAGCAGTTACATCTGAAGATGCCATGACCGCTGACTGGGCACGCCTCCCTTACGATCTTTTAGCAAAAATATCGAATCGGATAGTTAATGAAGTAGAGGGGATCAATAGAATTAGCTACGACATTACAAGTAAACCACCTGGGACAATTGAGTGGGAATAACTGAAGGTGAGAGCATAAAAATCTAATGGGCGCACGAGTATTACTAGTTGGTATGGGAGGACGAGAACACGCAATAGCCTGGAAGCTACGTCAGAGTTCTGATGTTGATGAGATATACATCGCTCCAGGTAATGCAGGAACAGCACAGGAAGGGATAAATTTACAAATTCTCCCAACTGATATAGAAGGCATCTTGGAAGCAGCACAGAAATATTCGATCGACTTTTACCTAGCTTCAATGGATGACCCACAACCTCTGGGACTTGTTAACCGCTTAACTGAATATGGCATTCCCTGTTACGGACCATCTCAAGAAGCTTCACAATTAGAATCAAGTAAAGCATGGGCCAAAAATTTCATGGTCGCCGAAGGTATACCCACACCTGCACATAAATCTTTTGAAAATTACGATGTAGCAATTGAATATCTGAACAGCCAGCCAGATGGCGCACTCGTTGTGAAAGCAAGCGGGCTCGCTGCAGGTAAAGGCGTCATCATTTGTGACAATCATGCAGATGCAAGACAGGCTCTCGATACCATTATGCTTGAGAAAAAATTTGGAGATTCCGGAAGTACAGTTGTTCTTGAAGAAAGAATCTTCGGATGGGAAACCAGTGCACACGCATTTTGTGACGGTACTCGAGCGCTATTTGCCCCTACAGTTTCGGATTATAAACGCGCACTAGATAACGACCTCGGCCTTAATACGGGCGGCATGGGCGTTTATAGTCCCAGCACAGGTGTGACAGAAAGAACAATGAAAGAAATTCGTGAAAAAGTAGTCAACCCCACGTTAGAAGGAATGTCACGACGAAAAACACCTTATAAAGGAACCTTATATCCCGGCCTTATAATGTCGAGGAAAAAAAATAGTCCAGAAGAAGTCATGCAAGTGCTCGAATTCAATGCAAGGTTCGGTGATCCTGAGACACAGGTCCTTATGGTAAGACTTAAAAGTGATCTATTTACTATCTGCAGAAACGCTGTTGACTCCCTTGAAAACACAACTATTGACTGGTCTTCACGTCCAGCAGTAGGTGTAGTCATTGCAAGCGGGGGATACCCAGAATCATATACCACAGGTCATGCAATTAACGGACTCGAAGATATAGACCAAGGAGTACAGGTTTTTCATGCAGGTACAAAACAAGAGGGCAATAAAATCGTTACTTCCGGAGGCAGGGTATTAACTGTCGTAGCGGATGGAAAAAATCTAGAAGAGGCTCGTAAACGAGTTTATGACAATATAAAACGTATCAAGTTCAAGGGATCATTTTTTCGAAAAGATATTGCAACTATGGAGGCACAATCTTGAGTACACCACTTGTAGCCATTCTTATGGGATCAAAAAACGATATGAGCGAAATGGAACCAACGGAAAAAGTTCTGACTTCCTTGGGAATCCCTTTCCAAACAAAGGTGATGTCTGCACACCGTAACCCAGATAAGGTAAGAGATTTTGCGAGAAACGCCATCGAATCTGGATTAGAGGTAGTTATCTGTGCAGCAGGTGGTGCTGCACACTTACCTGGAGCAGTAGCTGCAAATACAACACTACCAGTAATTGGAGTACCCCTTGCAACAAGTGATGTAGCAGGTGGACAGGACGCTATTTTTGGCGTTTTACAGATGCCACCAGGTGTACCAGTCGCTGGAGTTGCCGTCGGTGGATGGGGGGCTCGGAACGCCGCTTACCTAGCAGCTGCGATCCTTTCTTTAAAACACGATAGTATTCGAAAAAGTTATAGTGAATTTCGTACCAAACAAGCAGAAGGATAACTAGATGATCCCGAGATACTCAAGGCCAGAAATGTCCACTATCTGGACGGAACAAGCTAAATTTGAACGATGGCTAGAAGTTGAAATTGCTGTCTGTGAAGCCCGGGCTAAAACAGGGGAAATTCCAAAAGAAGCTGTAGATCGGATAAAAGAAGGTGCTGATTTTAATATAAATGATATTGCCAAATATCAAGCGATTACCCACCATGATATGACAGCATTCTTACAATCACTTGCAGAAAACATCGGTGATGATGCCCGGTATGTTCACTATGGACTCACGACAAGTGACGTTTGGGATACAGCTACAGCGCTACAACTAAAAGATGCTTGCACGCTTTTATTAGCAGACTTGGAAAATCTAAGCAGCTCCTTGGAAAACCTTGCACGCTCACATAAAGACACTCTATGTGTAGGACGAACACATGGTGTCCATGCAGAACCAACTACCTTTGGTCTAAAGATTGCGGTATGGGTAGATGAAATGCGTCGCAATAAAATAAGACTAGAACAAGCCAGAAAAACAATTGCTACAGGTGCGATTAGTGGCACCGTTGGTACCCATGCCTCAATTAGTCCAGACATCGAGGACATGGTTTGTAAAGAACTTGGGTTAAACGTTGAGCCAGTTTCAACTCAAATTGTTCAACGTGATCGGCATGCGGAATTTCTGACTACGGTAGCAATCATTGGTGGTTCCCTAGAGAAATTTGCAACAGAGATCAGAGGATTACAAAAAACAGAGGTTCGCGAAGTTGAGGAACCTTTTGCAAAAGGACAAACAGGTTCAAGTTCAATGCCCCATAAACGTAATCCTGAAAAATGCGAAAGGATTACAGGAATAGCCCGGATCCTCCGTGGTTATGCAAGTACGGGGTTAGAGAATATAGCACTCTGGCACGAACGAGACATTAGCCACTCATCAACTGAACGTGTCATTCTTCCAGACGCATGTCTTTTGCTTGATTATGCGCTAGATATGTTTACAGATATTGTCACTAGACTTCAAGTTTACCCAGAGAGAATGAGGAAAAACATGGAGGCTACTCACGGACTCGTATTTTCACAAAGAATATTGCTAGAATTGATCGAGGCAGGCCTAAGTAGAGAAACCGCATATGGAATCGTTCAACGAAATGCAATGGACTGTTGGGAAACAGGACAACCATTTCTAAAACTTCTTACTGAGGACGAGAACGTTATAGAGCTCTTGAGCGAAAAACACTTGCAGTCACTGTTTGACTACAACTATTTTCTTAGTAATTTTTCAGTCTCCTTCGAAAGACTAAACCTATGAAATCTGAGTGACACAATATGAACAAGCCCAAAACTACGAATGGAAAAGGTAACAAATGTCCGATGTAATTCTTGAAACAAATCTACCTGCGAAAAAGTATAGCGGAAAGGTTCGAGACACTTACGATTTGGGTGATAATACCCTTCTTATAGTCGCCACCGATCGTATCTCAGCATTAGATGTGATCTTACCTACTGGCATACCCGGTAAAGGAAAAGTACTAACCAATCTCTCCGCTTGGTGGTTCAACCGTATTTCTAACGTGGTCCCACATCACATGCTAGCAGTTGTCGATTCTACTAATGCAACAAACCTACTTCCATTTGAATTACCTCCCGAACTTTATGGACGTTCGATGCTTGTCCGAAAGGCAGAACGTCATAATGCAGAGTGCATTGTACGTGGCTATCTAAGCGGATCAGGCTGGCGTGATTACAAAAACACAAGTACCGTTTGCGGAATTCCTTTGCCTGAAGGGCTTGAAGAATCAGAAAAATTACCAGAAGAAATATTTACGCCTTCGACCAAGGCTGACATTGGACATGATGAGAATATCAACTACAAAGAGCTTGTTGAAATAGTGGGTGAGGATGTAGCCAACAGCATGAAAAAACGAAGTATTGCCGTCTACACATACGCACATACTATTGCTCTTGAACGTGGAATCATAATAGCGGATACCAAATTCGAATTCGGCCTACGTGAAGAAGAAACTATTCTTATTGATGAGGTTCTCACTCCAGACAGTAGTCGCTTTTGGCCTGCCTCTAAGTACGAACCTGGCCGATCACAAGAAAGTTTTGATAAACAACCAGTAAGAGACTGGCTCTCAAAAAGTGGTTGGCGAGATGGGGAAAAATTACCAGAATTACCATCCGATGTAGTCAATGCAACAAGTGAACGATATTTAGAGGTCCACAAGATACTTACAGGTGAGGAACTTTCAATTGCCTAATTTTACTGCAACAGTTTCAGTCACATTTAAAGCTACTATAAACGACCCTGAAGGACTAACGATCACATCAGCACTCCATTCCCTCGAATTTGAAGATGTCCAGAGCGTTCGTGTTGGAAAAATTTTCACGATAACCCTACAAACTTCCACGAAAAAGAGTGCTGAACAACAAGTAGATGAAATGTGTAAAAGACTCCTAGCGAACCCTGTGATCGAAACCTACTCCTTCAACGTAGTAAAAAAATAATCCCATAACAAAAAGTGTTTCTAATCTCACTTAGGAAGCAATACTTTATTTTTCTTATATTCATAATAGTAAAATGACAGCACTTCCAATATCCCAAAAAAAACATCTAAACTAATAGCATTTCTGACATTTACCTAGCTAAATATTACTCTCTTTTAGATGACAAAAATCATTATGTCGAGTAATAACAATTTGACCTCGTACTTCATCCAGCTCTGTAATAGCACAATTGTTTGTACGAAAAACTCCGAACTTCTCAGCAGGTAATCCCACTACTGAGCTACATATCGCATCAATGACACCACCATGAGTAACAGCGACACAGATCGAACTAGGATCTGTCTCCCTCACAATTTTTAAATATTTAGTGATCGCAACATTTACACGCTCTCGAAATTTATTTGAACCCTCAGATCCTAGAGGTTCAGGCCTAATATCACGCCAAAAATCCATATAATCTTCTGATAAATCTTTAAATGGAGTGCCCGTCAAATCACCGAAATCGTACTCCATCAAGCATTTATCAAAGGTAATAAAATTGTTTGAGCTAACTTCAGAAATTGATTCAGCTAGCGAGTCGACTATTAATTCTGCCGTTTCACGAGCACGTCTTAGTGGACTACAGAAAAAGCTTATAACTGGTAAGGTAGCCAGCAACTTTCCAACACTTTGGGCTTGTCCCTTACCAACAACTGTAAGCGCGTAGTCACCACCTTGACCTTGAACAACACGTAGCGCATTACCTTCAGACTCCCCATGACGAATCAGAAAAAGTGGCATTACTCAGTAAGCCTACGGTACAGCGCTGGTAATCTATGCGGCAAAGACTCTATATCTGCCACCACTTCATAGCCCATGTCTTCACACATGGTCTTCAAATAGTCATGCCCCGCACGATCTACGGTTATTGCAAAAGGCGTGATCCCATCACGCTTTGCCTCATTAAGTGCTTGCTTTGTATCGTGTATTGCATATTCTTTTTCCGTCCTATCTCGACCATAACCATGATCTTGTGGACGTCCATCACTTAGCAAAAATAAAATCTTAACTTTGGCACCAGTTTCATTTAATTTTGTTGTCGCGTGCCGAATTGCAGGACCCATACGAGTTGATCGTATTGGAGCAATTTTATCAATACGTTTTTTGATTTGGGGTCCAAACTCTTCTTGGAAATCTTTTATAACAAAAAATTCTACGTTATCTCGACCATAACCACTAAACCCATAAATCCCATATTCATCACCAATTGTCTCAAGTGCTGTGATAAGTAAAACGGTCGCTTCTTTTTCAAGATCGATAATTCTTTTTGGAGGCGCCGCCATTTCTTGACGACGTTTTGAAACCCACCAAGAAAGATACTTCCGTGGATCATCATCGACATCACTTGAAGGACGTTCACGTTTTGCAATTTCCTCATCAGTGCTTGCAGACATATCTATTAAGAAAGCTATGGCAACATCTCGCTCAATTTTATTACGTCTCCAATAAATTTTCTCTGTTGGTGTAACCCCTGCACGTACATCAACCATCCACTCAATCGCAGAATCAAGATCAATATCTTCCCCATCAGCAAGCTTCTTCATTTTACGAAAAAGCTCAGGCTTCATTAACTCGAATTGTTTTCGTGTTTGGGTTACAAGGGCAGAGTGTTCAAGCAATGCTTCGTCATAAAAATCTTCCTCTCCCTGGGAAAGAGTTTGCTCCTGAACCGCACACCAACGCGGTTTATAATCATGTGCACGAAAATCCCATTCATCGTAATAATAAGTAGTAACGATTGGTACAAGCGGCTCCTCTCCCTCACCTTCACCAGTCGAATCATCGGATTTAGGTTCGTCCCCTTGAACTTCACCTTCACTGATCGGTGTTCCTGCCTCTTTTAGCAAATTGGAAAGGAACATTCCCGTAGTGGTTTCAAGATCACCTTCGAGCAAAGCATCAAGATCAAGATCAGCAGACTTTTCTAATAACTCAGCCAGCTGTTCCTCAGTCAAAGCATCTTGGGAAAATTCACCACCTTCCCCCAATTCAGGGTCATCACGCAAATTCATAAGTAATTGGACCAGCTCTGGTTTAAAATCGCCGCGAAAATCCACATCTTGCGGACTTTCATAATCGGTTTCACCCTCCTCCTCCTCACCAAACTGAGGCTGTTCTGTTTGCCCTCCTATATCAGTTGAATCAAGTGAAAACATTTCATCATCTGGATCTATTTGACTCCAATCACCATCATCCTCAAATTTTTCATTAGGTATCTTTGCGGCGATATTGTATAGCCTTACCGTCGCCTCTGCTGCATCCTCAACAGTTGCACCTTTGTCAGCTAACCGAGCGAGTATAGCAATGCCCTTTCCCATAACTTCCATCTTACTTTTTGGCCACATAACTGCATCTAGTCCATCAAGACTCACACGCAAAAGATTTTCGACAAATGCTTGTCTCAAAGGTAAATCAGAGATTTTTGGACGTTTTAACATCTCCTCACCCTGGATACGATTCAAGGATTTTCGAATGCCTCCATATTCACGTTTAATAGCAGCATCAATACGTGCATCCTCAGATATCTCATATAAATCACTTGCAAGCTGTCTAATTCGGAAAAGATCAAAAAAACGCTCAAAAGGTGTAGTAAACGCAGTACCTATGGGTTCGGCGTCCTTAAGCAAACCATCTCTCAAATTTTCAAAAATAGTTGCTGGCTTCTGTAAATCAAAATTAAAAGAACCGAATTCAAGATGCGCAGCTTGGTGAGTCACAAAAACTTTCAAAGATGCAAAGTTTTCCTCCTTAGAAGAGTACTGCTCCATAACAACTGGCAAATAAATACTAGACCCTTCCGTACTCGCGACATGCTCATCAACCCAACCAATACCTTTTTCTGTCAAAGCAGCTGTTGATTGAACGCTAACATCACGACCAGTAAGAGCCTTGGCATATAACCTCAAAATCTCTCCTACTTTCGTAAGCTCTATTCTTGAGCTTAATTTGTCGAGAGCATCCTCCCCTCTACTGGATTGCAAACGGAAATAAGCCTCACCTCCATCTACTGAGGATTCCAAAATATTCAATCCAGCTTCATGCCAAACAGGTAACGCATCAATAGGTATTTTTTCAAGCACTGTTGGTGTATGTGTTAAAAAATCCATCGCAGCAATTGGAGAAATTACTGAAGTAGAGCACGCAAGCTCTATAACCGAACGGTGATACTCAATAGGGATCTGACCTAATGCGGCAGATGCTGATTCAAATGAACCAAGCATTACACGTGTGTTTTGCTCGGCAACCTTTGCAGCTAATTGTAAAAACTCTTCACGACAAGAGGGATGTACGTTTCGAAGGAGGGGAGCCCCACGCTCAAAATAAATACGTGAATCAGCCCAGGAGGTTTGCGTAAGCTTTACGCCAAATGATAGATATGCCAAGCGGTCAGATTTGTCGAGGGCCTTTAAAACCTCTGGCGCTGCAGAAAGACACGATGCTGCAAGTTCATAGGAATGCCTAGCCAACTCATCTAGAAACTCAACAAACTGACTAACCTCATTGCCAGAAAGTATTACAAGTAAATTGGGACCTAACTCGAAAAATTGTCCGGCCAAAGATGATGACTTCCAATTGCCCTTATAAAGGCTTCTCCCCAGTGTTCCCCACTCAGCTACAGAAGAAACATTAGGTACTTCAAGAATGTTCGGAACACTTTTCAGAAACGATACTGCCAAAGGCGCACTATCATTTGTTAGCTGCTCCGCAATATTCCCTACTTCTTGATAAATTTGCCAAGTTGTTCCCTCCGGCATCACACAACTTACACGAAAATACTCAGCTGCAGCCTCCCAAGACCGTAAGCTTGTGTGCATGATAATCATGCCTATCTCAATCCAGCCAACAAGTTCTTCAGGAGCAAGCTTTTTATCTAAAATAAGCACAGCTTCTTCGAAAGAATCAAAAAGCGGATCAGGGAAACTATCAAACTGCTCGCTATATCTTGAAAGTAGATCTTCTGGGCTTACTGACATATAGGAAAAAAACCTTCTCTCCAAAAATTCTTATTCAAAAATTGACGTAACTACTTCCTCAAGACTTCGTTGAACCTCTTGGTCATCAGTTAATGACCAAGTGACAGCAACCTGTGCTGCCCTACGAGGCGAAACACCCTTAGCGATAAGACGACCGGCATAAATCAGAAGACGTGTACTAACACCCTCCCCAAGTCCATGCTCCTTTAGGTTTCTTACTTTTTCACCCAATTTTGCAAGTTCAAGTGCAGTGTCCAAATCAACACCAGATTCATACGCAATAATTTCCCCTTCCAAGTCTCTCTCAGGATAAGTGAACTCTATCGAAATAAAACGTTGTCGCGTTGAGTGCTTTAAATCTTTCAAAGCACTCTGATAACCTGGGTTATAAGAAATTACTAGCAAAAAACCATCGGCAGCCTCAACAACTTGGCCCAACTTTTCAATAGGTAAAAGACGTCGATAATCAGTCAATGGATGAATTAATACCGTTGTATCCTTACGGGCTTCAACCACTTCATCTAAATAACAGATTGCTCCTGCCTTAACAGCACGTGTTAAGGGGCCATCAATCCAACGAGTACCATCTGTATCCAACAAATAACGGCCAACAAGATCGCTGGCTGTCAAATCCTCATGACATGCAACAGTCACAAGAGGGCGTTGTGTAGTAGCTTTTGAATTCTTTGCTCCACCTTTTTTATTAGCTTTTGCCTTATCAATTTCTTCGCGACCAAGATGATAAGACATATACTCGACAAATCTGGTTTTTCCACATCCTGTCGGTCCCTTTAGAAGAACAGGTATACGCTGCTGATAGGCAGCCTCAAATAACTCAACTTCATCCCCTAGAGGTCTATAGTATGGTTCTTCTGAAACAGTAAACTCTTCAGCAGATAAAACATTGGCACCTATTTGATTGTTAGCCAAGAAACTACTCCTTTGTAAGTAGATGAGTTACGCGATCAAGTAAATCAACCCATAACTCTTCTAATAAATTATTTAATTCGTCAAGCGAATCATTGTTTTCTATGACTACATCAGCTGCTTCAATGCGTTCACTATTCGTAAGTTGTGAGGCAATTCTGGCACGTGCTGCATCTTCATCTAAACCATTACGCTCTTTCAAACGATCAATGGCTAACTCTTCAGAAACTACTGTCACCCAAACTTGGTTCGCCATATCTTGCCACTGTGCTTCCAATAAGACTGCAGCTTCCAACACGGCAATCCGGCTGCCAGCAACCTCTAGGTCAGAAAGCTCTTCAGATGCAAGCCGCCGAATACCAGGCCAAACAATATCGGTTAATCGTTTTAGTTCACTTGGATTTCCAAAAACCTTAGAACCCAAAACAGCTCTATTTATAGACCTGTCATCTGCAACAACATCATCACCAAAAGTGGCAACAACATTTCGATATGTCTCAGTATCTGGTTCATAAGTACGATGACCAAGCAAATCAGCATCAATCACAGCTACATCATGATTACGAAAGAAATCCCCCACTGTGGACTTACCACTCGCAATACCCCCGGTTAGACCGATAACGTACATTTACTGGACTCCTTTTGCTGAAAACAATTTTATTAAATTCAGTATGCAACCCATAAACGACTAGCATACCCGTGGGCGAACATGACTAGCAACTGTTAAACAACAATTCTTGTGATAGTGCTACAGTATCTCTGCAAATTGTAGAATACTTCCGATACGATCAGCGTTAGGGAATTTTATGCTCGATAATAGAAGTCAACTCATACGTGGAACCCTTGATGGAAAAAAGCTTTCTAGTGAAGAAGCTCTACGCCTTTCTGATTATGATGAGCTACCTGTTCTGTTAGATGTCGCTTCGCAATTAAGAGATCAAGGACATGGCAACCTCATATCTTACTCGAGGAATGTTTTTATTCCCCTTACACAGCTTTGTAGAGATGTATGTCACTACTGCACTTTTGCACAACCCCCCAAAAAAGGTGAAGCTGCTTACCTAACCTTAGACGAAATGCTAGCCATAGCTCGTGCCGGTGCAGAATCAGGTTGTACTGAAGCCCTTTTTACTCTTGGTGATAAGCCAGAATTACGTTATCAAGTCGCGCAAGAAGAACTCTCAGCACTAGGACATCAAACAACTTTGGATTACCTACATGAAGCTGCATCTTTGATAGCACGTGAAACAGGATTGTTGCCACATGTAAATCCGGGAGTAATGACAGTTGAAAACCTTTCTAACCTTCGTGAGGTTTCTGTTTCACAAGGAATTATGCTAGAAAGCGTATCAACCCGATTAATGGACAAAGGGGAGGTCCATTTCGGATCACCAGATAAAGATCCAGAATCACGTCTGGAAACCATTAGACTTGCAGGAAAAGAGAGCATTCCTTTTACCTCAGGAATTCTCATCGGCATTGGGGAAACACGTCGGGAACGTATTGAATCCCTGTTAGCACTACGAGATATACAAAGTCAATACGGTCACATACAAGAACTTATTATCCAAAATTTTCGAGCTAAACCCGAAACAAAAATGGTTAATTCTCCCGAACCATCCTTCGAGGATCTTTTATGGACATTGGCCATCACACGTATCTTATTTGGACCACAAATGAATGTACAAGCACCACCTAATCTAACACCAAATTCTTACAAAAAACTTATTGCTGCAGGACTTAGTGACTGGGGTGGAGTATCACCTATCACGGTAGACCATGTAAACCCAGAAGCACCTTGGCCTGAAATAAACAATCTTGAAAAAGAAACAGCCTCAGCAGGTAAGGAATTGGTCGAACGGCTTGCAATCTATCCAAATTATGCAAAAGACCACAAAACATGGCTCAGCAAGGAAATGAGTACCTTAACGATGCATGCAATGGATACAGAAGGCTTTGCACGTGACGGAAATTGGTCGCCAGGAGATAACGAAATCAAGCCTCCTTCTATAACAATGGAATCCTCCGCAAGTAAGCTTGAACTAATCAGTACAAAAACTCAGCAAATTGTAATAAAGGCACGCAACGGAAACGAATTAAGCGAAGAAGAAATCGTTGACTTATTTAAGGTGCGTGGAAAAGAGTTTGCCTATGTTTGTGATGCAGCAAATCAATTACGCAAAGAGGTTTCCGGAGAAACCGTGAGGTATGTGGTTAATCGCAACATCAACTACACAAATATTTGTTACTTCAAATGTCAATTCTGTGCTTTCTCCAAAGGAAAGCTTAGTGAGAATTTAAGGGGAAAACCGTATAACTTAGGATTAGATGAGGTAGTACGAAGAGCAAAAGAAGCTTGGGAAAGAGGTGCCACAGAAGCATGTATGCAAGGTGGCATTCATCCCGATTACACCGGTGAAACATACTTGGGAATATGTCGAGCAATTAAAGAAGCATTGCCCGACATTCATTTACACGCTTTTTCACCACTTGAAGTATGGCAAGGTGCGGAAACCCTTGGTATACCTGTGCCTGAATTTCTTAGCAAATTAAAGAAGGCCGGACTGGGAACCCTACCTGGCACTGCCGCCGAGATTTTAGATGATGATGTACGCATGGAGCTTTGTCCGGATAAAATTAATACCTCGCAATGGCTTTCCGTAATCGAAGATGCCCATAGAGGAGGTTTTACAACAACATCTACAATTATGTATGGACACATGGAAAAATCCCAATCCTGGGCAAAGCACCTTCTACACTTAAGACATCTTCAGGAGCGCACTGGTGGAATTACAGAATTTGTACCTCTACCTTTTGTTCATATGGAAGCTCCTATCTTCCTTAAGGGACGAGCTAGAAAAGGTCCGACTTTTCGTGAAGCAATTTTGATGCACGCAGTTGCCAGGCTAGTTTTGCATCCTGTCATTACTAACATTCAAGTATCGTGGGTAAAAATGGGTGATCTGGGAAGTAGTGCCTGTTTGCAAGCTGGTGCCAATGATCTAGGAGGTACTTTAATGAATGAAAGTATTAGTCGGGCTGCAGGAGCGAGCTTCGGAGAAGAAATGAGCCCCGAACAAATGGATAAATTGATCCTGGAACTGGGTCGTACTCCTAAACAACGAAATACTGTTTATGGCTCACCTAGCGAAGAACGTACAAGAAAATCCTATTTGGCGCCCGAATTAGAACCAATTGTCTTGCAAACAGCACATTCTTATTCAAAACAACGATAAACATATTAATCCACAATTCCTAAAATTTACGCGTCCGTTTATACTTGTAGGAGAAAGGTTTAATCAACATGGCAAACAAAGACCCCCGCGAACCATTTACACGTATTTCCGTGAGCGAAGCTAAGGAGAAAATTGAAGCAGATCAAGCAGTTATGATTGATGTACGAGATCCTCCTGAATATGCAGAGGTGCATGCGTCAGGTGTACTCTTGATTCCAGTTAATACTGTCATGAACAAATTGCCGAAAATTCGCGATTTTGCAGGTGAAAAGAAAGAAGTGCTTTTTATCTGCAAAATGGGTTCTCGTAGCGCATTAGCAGCAGAATATGCGACGGCCGCTGGATTGGAGGAGTACGAACTCTTTAATGTCGAAGGCGGTACCGAAGCTTGGGATCAAGCAGGATATCCTACAGGAGACTAACGCGGCTAACCAACAACTAACGTTAGAGCTTAAAGAAGGTCCTTTTCGTGTTTTAGAATGGGAAGGCGCAGAGCCTGCATCCATATTCCTTCATGGTCTCACTGGCGTAGCCGAAGTATGGAATCCTACCATTAGTGCACTTGGGAAAAATAAGCCATACTGCTTGGCTTACGATCAGCGTGGACATGGGGATAGTCCCTACAAGAAAATTAATTTCAGAGCACAAGATTACTTAGATGATCTAATTGAAATCGTTGAAGCTAGCAAACTAAGTACGAAACCTCATTTAGTTGGTCATTCACTTGGAGGTCGAATAGCCATACTAGCGGCTGCACGGTATCCGGAAATGTTTAGCTCTGCAACAATTATAGATATTGGCCCAGAAACCTGGAAGGGAAATTGGGAAGAGACAGTTAGTTGGCTGGATAAGGCACCTAAACAATTTAAAAATGAGGAAGCTGCTTTACAGTTTTTTGAACCTAAATCTGGAAAGATTAGTAACAGTCGCAAAGAAGTCGCACTTGCAAGAATAAAACATCTTAAAGGAAATACTTTTGGATGGAGAGGGGATGTTAGTTCTATGAAAAAAACTGTAAAAATTCATCGTTCCAGAGATTATTGGGATTCATGGTGCTCTATTCAATTACCTACTCTTCTGATCAGAGGTGAGAAGTCCAAAGAATTACGAGAGGAAATAGCTATAGAAATGCGTTTATCAAATCGTAATACTAAATTTCAACAAATTGATGGGGTTGGGCATAACATTCCTCTTCAGGCGCCACGCCTCTTAGCAAATATTTTATTAGATTTCTGGAAAAGCATTAAGTAACATTGATTTGATACCGAGTGGCTGCCATGATAGCCTCAAGTAACGTAAACTTATTCAACCCAAAAATTTGAACTTCTGGAGTTTATCCCTATGAGCGATAATCCGAGTACTGCATCAACAGATACAGCCGTCCTTGATAGCGTGCTTAGTAGCTTAAATAATGCACGTGAATTTGATGAGGAAGGGGTAGATCATGAATCTAAAGACGAAGAAAAAACTGATAGTAGCCCGCTCAATTTAGAAGAAGAAGAAGAAGAAGAAGAAGAAGCGGCAATTGCTGCAATAATCACCGATGAATCTGAAGGTATTGATGACCCTGTACGAATGTACCTGCGTGAAATAGGCAAAGTTTATCTACTTACTGCAGAAGATGAGAAAACTCTCTCTCGACAACGTGAGGAGTATATTTACCTTAAAGAAGAAATTATTGGACCTTACGAAACATCATATAATCACAAGCCTTCTGCAGCTCGAATAGCTATCATACTTTTGGAGAATTGGGCTGCGTTACACATGATTTATGAACGTTCCTTAAATTTTATTGATCGCTGGGAACACTGGGTTGCGAATAACGGGCCTATCCCCGGATTCGAAGGCGAATGGCCAAAAGATCTTCCCGATGCTCCAGTATGGAGAAATCAAGAAGAAAAACTTGAGAAAATGGCAAAAACCGGAGATGATTTTTCAATCTCAGGCGTACTCCGTAGTAAACAATTTCGTGGCTTGATCCATGGAAGCATAGATTCTGACGACCATAAAAAATCAATGCGTGACCTTGGGAAAATTAATCCTTGGCTTACTTGGCATCTTGGGAAAAAAATTAAACTTGAACCAGAAGAGATTCACGAAGCTATTCTTGAGCTTTCAATTGTTACGCATATTTTGACACCAGATTTAATTGATGCAATGGCAGCCGAAGCTGATGATGGCGAAAAAAGCCTACTGCCACCATGCAACGGCCTTCAAGAAATGATCGTTCCCCTTGAGGAACGCTTACAGTATCACTTTGATGATTTAAAGCATCGAGGTATCGCCGCAGAACAACGATTGACTGAAGCTAACTTACGACTCGTTGTTTCTGTTGCAAAAAAATATATTGGCCGTGGCATGGCTATGTTGGACCTAATACAAGAAGGTAACATCGGTCTTATTCGAGCAGTTGAAAAATTCAATTATAGAAAAGGTTTTAAATTTTCCACCTACGCAACTTGGTGGATTCGACAAGCAATCACAAGAGCAATCGCTGATCAAGCACGCACGATACGTATTCCTGTACATATGGTGGAAACAATTAATAAACTTGTTCGCATCAGTCGCCGTTTGGTTCAAGAGTTTGGGCGAGAACCAACAAGTGAAGAAATCGCACAAGGTATGCGCGAAAGCAGTAAACCTGATACAAGCGGGCAATATTCACCAGAAAGAATTCGTGAAATCCAAAAAGTCTCTCAAGATCCTGTTTCACTTGAAACACCTATTGGAGAAGAAGAAGATAGTCACCTTGGTGACTTTATACCAGATGAAACAGCTGTCTCTCCTGCAAATGCTGCAAGTCAGCAATTGCTTCGAGAACAAGTGGAGGACGTTCTAGCGACACTCACTAGCCGTGAACGGCGTGTTTTAGAATTACGTTTTGGCTTAGAAGATGGACGTAGCCGTACATTAGAGGAAGTTGGTAAAGAATTTGGCGTAACCCGTGAACGGATTCGTCAAATAGAAGCGAAAGCATTACGTAAATTACGTCATCCTAGCCGCAGCCGGAAACTGCGCGACTACTTAGAATAAGTAGCTATAAAAAGTAGTCGTACTAATTTGGAACCCATAATTGGCGGAACAGAAAATCTCTACAGCGGGAAAATCCTACAACTGAATTCCGAAAAATTTCGTACTGGAAACGGTATAGAAGTGCAACGTGAAATCGTCCATCATCCAGGTGCGGTTTGTATGTTAGCTCTGAGTCAACATGGAACAATTTTCTTAGTAGAACAATTTCGAGCTCCTGTTAAAAAAATTCTACTTGAGCTTCCTGCAGGGACACTCGAACCAGGAGAATCTCCCAAAACTACTGCAGTACGAGAACTTCAAGAGGAAATAGGTATGAAACCTCACTCGATCACTTCACTCGGAGGGTTTTATGTAGCCCCTGGGTATTGTGATGAATTCGTCCACCTTTTCCTCTGTACCAAATTGGAACCTTCAGTCCTAGCAGGTGATATCGATGAAGAAATTAAAATTGTAGAAATGACACTACCTGCAGCAGTAGATGCAATTAAAAATGCTACTATCATTGATGCAAAAACAATTTCTGGAATTTTGATATGGGCTACTATGCAGGCTAATAAATAACCCTTGATTCTTAAGAACTACCTTCAAAAGTTATCACAAATTGTAATTCTCGAGATTTGCAACACGGCTATCGAGACTACGTAATGTATAACGAATAACCGCCATTGAAAAAAAGAAATCAAACCAAAGAAAAACAGCACCAAAAATTAAAAATATATCCCTTACTAAAAGGTTATTAATTAAAAACGCAACAAGTAAAAATGCTAGGCCGGCACCTGAAAGAAGTGAAGGTACAACAATCAGAGCGATTACACTTCTTGTACCAGGTCGTGTTGATTTAGTTTCTGGAGCCATTCTATTTTTCCTCACCTATATATGCATAAGTATTATCTACTACGGATCCTAGGCGGTTATTCCTTCAATAAGTAGCACCCTATGTACCGCATGTCTTTTTACGTATTTGAAACTATCGTGTCACTATCATAATAAATCAAAACACAGGTATTTTCATGACTTCGTTTGTTGGCATTGTTCTTTCTTGAACTGGTAAACATTCCAGCGGCCTCTGTGTTTTGGTAAATGATAAGAAAAACGTATTTTGTACAAAAAATATTGCACAACAGTCCCCCGCACTTGAATTAGTTAAACAAATAAATACTTTAGGCGAAAAAGTGATTGCCTCTGTTGATGGTCGCGTAGTCATCCCACGCAAAGTAGCCTACGGGAGAAACTGGAAGATATCTTGACTACATTCGGTCCGGCGCACTCATACCCAACAACTGAAGGCAACGTGCTAAAACAACACGAGCTGCTGCAACCAACTTTAGCCTTGCGTCAGTAAGTTCTTGATTATCAGTCAGCACCTTTAAGTCGGGATCTTTTGATTGCTTAAAAGCATCATTAAATGCGTGGAAGGCTGTGGCGAAATCTATCGCGTAACGCGCAAGGTGATGTGGTTCAGAAGTAGTAGCGACTTGTTCAATTACTTCCGGAAGATGCAACATTTGCCTAATCAGCGCTAACTCATGATCCTCCTGAAGTAAGTTCACATCCCCTTTTGATGATTCGTGCCTATCAAGCTTAGCTCTCTCTAAAATACCAGCCATTCGTGCATGTGCGTACTGAATGTAATAGACAGGATTTTCATTTGACTTCTTAACGGCAAGCTCAAGATCAAACTCCATTTGTGCATTCGGGGAACGAAGAAGGAAAAAGAATCGAGCAGCATCACAACCAACCTCCGCAATAAGTTCATCTAAGGTTATAATTTCACCACTCCGCTTTGACAATCGAATAGTCTCAGTTCCACGTTTCAAAGTCACAAGTTGATATAAAAGAACCTGTAAATCACATTCATGACCAACTACGGCATCCGTTGCAATTTTCAAACGTTCTACATGACCATGGTGATCAGCACCCCAAACATCAATTACACGAGAAAAATTACGTTTAGAAAATTTTTCGAAATGATAAGCAATATCACTAGCATAATAAGTTGGACGGCCATCAGAACGAATCACAACATTATCCTTATCCTGACCCAGAACACTTGATGTGAACCACAATGCATTCTCACGTTGGATCAACTGGCCATTCTCACCAAGGATTCCCTTAACTTCATCCCAAATACCTTTTTCATAGAGAACACTTTCGTTAAACCAAGAATCATAGTGAACACCAAAGTCAGATAATGTATCCCGAATGTATTCGATCATCAAATCTATACCTTGATCACCAAAATCAGCTATGGGAGGGCTCCCGGCAGCAGCAAGATATGCATCGCCATATCGCTCAATCATTTTTTGGGCAATCCCAATCATATAGTCACCGGGATACCCATTTTCAGGCAAAGGAACATCACGCCCCTGTGCTTGTTGATATCGGGCATACAAAGTCTCGATGAAAGCAACAGACTGTGAACCAGCATCATTGATGTAATACTCTCGTGAAACGTCATATCCGGCAGCATCCAGCACCGCAGCAAGCGTATCGCCGATCGCCGCTCCACGACCATTACCAACATGTAAAGGCCCTGTTGGATTAGCTGAAACAAATTCGATTTGTACTTTTGCCCCTTGCCCTAAAGTAAGATCAGCCCAACGTTCGCCAAGACTGCTTATTGCATTGACTTGTTTTTGCAGCCAATTGTTTGTGATCCGAAAGTTTATAAAACCGGGAGGGATTATTTCAGGAGGTGATATCACAGAATCATCTGGAAAAACATCTTTTAGAATTCGAGCAATCTCTAAGGGCTGTTTATTAGCTAAACGTGCCAAACGCAGAGGTAAAGATGTTGCATAATCACCATGTTCAGGTTCCTTAGGTCGTTCAATACTAACTTCAGGAAATGGAACATCTGGCAAAGAACCAGCAGCAATAGCTGTACGTACTGCCGAAGTAACCAAACTACCTATATGATCACGCATTTTAAAGGGTTCAGAATCAGACATCAGGTACCTATAGAAAAACAGATTTCGGAACTAGCAACTTTATAATAAACCCCGTCATAGTTTCCAATGTATGGGAATTGTAGAACTCTATTAAGTCTCTTGGCAAAAAACTAAACAATTAAAAAACCAGAAAAGTTAATTTATCTTCAGTTTTCCCTCTGTGAACTCCTATACTGGTTCAAATGAATCTGAAAGATCTTACTAACTGGGCAGTATATTTTTTCAATGTATGTCGAATAATCGTATTTATCTTACTTGGTATCTTAGGTCTATTAGCAACCATACTGGGCGCTGCAGTACTTTTATTAATTGAGATACCAGAAACATTATGGAGCAAACTGTTAGCTAATTACTCAAAAGGGTAAACTACCCCTCATTCATTACTGAACTGTTAGGCCGACAATTAAACCCACAGCAATCGCCGTAACTAATAACCCAACAATTAAGCCTAAATGCACTCGTGAAAAATGAGAGCGAATCTCTAAACGCATTGGAGATTCTTCCTCTTCATGCACATCACCAACCTCAAATTCAGACATTTCTAGCTCCTACAAAAAAATTCTAAGAAAATTCTAAGAAAATCTCAGACGTCAATCATCTAAGAATCGCAGTGCGTATGCTATATGGCAAGGGGTGAAAAGAAATGGCGGTAGAAGAAACTAAGCAGCTAATTATTGAAGCTCATAATATTAGTAAAACCTATTACACCGGCAATGTTGAAGTTCCTGCCTTACGAGGCGTTAGTCTACAAGTTAGAAAAGGCGAGATGTTAGCAATCATGGGTCCTTCCGGTTGCGGAAAAACCACACTGCTCAATTGTTTGAGTGGCCTTGATATATTTGAAAAAGGAACAGTCTCCATAAATGGCGAGGACATTACACGTTTGGCAGATAATGAAAAGACAGACTTTCGAGCTCGGAAAATGGGCTTTGTTTTTCAAACATATAATTTATTACCTGTCCTCAATGCAGTAGAGAATATTGAACTTCCTTTAATCGTATCTGGAGTACGTCCTGCACAAGCACGTAAACAAGCAATTGCTTCACTAAAGCGTGTGAACCTTTCTCAATATGCTACACATCGTCCTGGACAACTATCTGGTGGCCAACGCCAACGCGTTACACTCGCTCGTTCCGTTGTTAATAATCCAGCAATTATTTGGGCTGATGAGCCTACAGGAGCACTAGACTCGCAAACTGCGGGAGAGATTATGGATTTATTGTGCGATCTCAATAAAACAGAAAGCCAAACACAGGTCATTGTTACCCATGCGCCAGAAGTTGCAGCACTCTGCGATCGTATTATTTACATGGCAGATGGGTTAATTGAACGAGAGGAAATAGCAGAACAAGTTACCTAATCTATGCAAGAACTTTTTGGTATCTCAACTCAAACTCTAGCAACAGCTTGCCTAATAATCACAGGAATTATTTTAGGCACACTTATCATTATTGCCGTACGTAATCCCGTAATGTTCAAGCTTGGGCTGCGTAATATCCCAAGAAGAAAAACACAAACAGCTCTCATTGTTTTTGGTCTCATGCTTGCGACAGTGATAATAACAACGGCCTTTAGCACAGGTGACACTGTTTCAAATAGTGCTACAAAGCAAATATATTCCTTGCTAGGTGAAACCGATGAAGTAATTCAGTGGAACCGCGATGACTTTCCCAGGCCAATAGATGAACAGCTAGTTTCTCTGGAGCACTTAACTGCGATTACTGCTGCCCTAGAAAATGATCCTGACATTGAAGGCTTCTTACCTATGCTTGCAGAACAAATACCAATTCGTAGTCGTTCCACCGGACTCAATGAAACGAAAACGGTCATCGTTTCTTACCCAAGTGATGCTGCAAAGACTTTCGGCGGCCTTGTTGATATCGCAGGGAAGCCAGTGAATTTATCAGGAAATCAAATAGCCATAAATACAGATCTAGCAGATGCAATAGATGGAAAAATCGGTGATGAGCTGGACATGTTTGTTAACAACCAGGCAATCCAGGTCGTCGTAATCGCCATTGTTCCTAAGAGCGTTCTCAGTGGCACCTTTGATGTAAGCAAGGGCAATCTACCGGGGGGAGCAGTCTCACTAGATTTGTTAGGTCCCGCACTTGGGCTCACTGGTTACGTCCAAGCTGTACTTGTAACCAATACCGGTGACAGATATGAGGGAATGAAAAAAACAGATGTTGTCACCGAAAAAATTGAGGCTGTAATAGCCGAACTATATACCGAACCCGCAGGTAACCCCGGAGAAATCGATCCTTCTATATTCATTGCAGCGTTGAAGAAAAATCTAAGCGCTACGCCTGAAGGTACTGTTCTTTTAAAAGACATTGAAAAGGCTTTCAACGCTCCAGAATTAGCTGACAGTCAAGATATAGTCACAAGACTGGAAAATTTATTACCTACAGATCGTTCGACAAAAAAATTAATTTCGACAATTGGCCAAGCCTTGAATGAATTAGCCTCTAGCACCGAAAATGGTCCGCGACCAGATGCTAGCGAAGGCGTCTCAAGGAGCCTGGTAGGAAAAGCATCAACGAATATTTCAGCACTAAGCAAAAATGAGCTCCCGTTATACACCGTTATGAAAGTCAAACAAGACAGCATCCAGATCGCTGATATTGCTGCCAGCGTTTTTACTACAATCTTTCTAATAATCGGACTATTCTCTATCGCGGCAGGCATTCTTTTAATCTTCCTGATTTTCATAATGTTGACCGCCGAACGTAAACCTGAAATGGGAATGGCTCGAGCAATAGGTGCACGTAGAAGTCATCTGATCGAAAGCTATCTGGCCGAGGGAATGGGCTATGACATCGGATCAGCAATTGTCGGATTATTAGCAGGCATCGGTGTCACTTATGTCATGATTGCTCTACTTAACAACGTGGGAAACGCGCTTCCCTTACCACTTTCAGCTTCTTTTAGTGTAAATGGGTTAATTATTTCGTTTTGCTTAGGGATAATTGTGACCTTTATAGTTGTTGTCTTTGCGGCAGCCCGTGCCAGCCGTATAAACATCGTGGCAGCAATCCGAGACATTCCTGAGGAAACTATTAACGACGAGGATTCAGCAACAATTAATGGCTACTTACACTCAATTGGACGTGCACTTGTTGCCGGAGGCTATATCGTAGTTGGTTTGATTATATTGCTGCGTTTCGGACCAGGCATATTAACTGCCTTTTTTCTAATATCTGGAGCTATTGGTATTAGGGTTCACTTTTTGCTTAGCACCAATTTTGGCGCACCATCGAGCGAACGCAACGAAGGTGGCCTGCCTAAGCGGCCGTTGCTTTTAATACCAGCAATACCCATTTATCTGATTTCAGCATTGATAGTGAAGCTAACACGCGATCGTCGACGAGAACGTTTCCCCTTTCTTTTCCAGCTACTTGCGATAGTTTTCCCACCCCTCGGCATAGTAAGGGTGGCTATGACAAAACGTGAGCGCACGACAGCATGGTCTGTCGGTTACGGTTCAATCGGCCTATTTATCGGTATCATATTATTTCAATGGATCTGGGATACACCTGAACTTGCATTATTCACTACAGGTGTTTCTCTCTTTTTCCTATGGGTGGCATTATCACTTCGCTACTTCCAAATCAAAGAACGTCCCACTTTTACGATTATTCCATTACTCTTATTGGTCTTTTGGTACCTCACAGCCACAGATGCTTACAACTGGATAGCAGGCGAATTGAACGGCGGTCCGGAATTAATGTTTGTGAGTGGTTTAGTGATGGTAGCAGCAGCCACGATGATCATTATTTACAACGCTGAAATCGTACTCCCCATAGTAAATAAAATACGCTTTGGCCGGATTACGCCAGCAATAAAAACAGCTGTTGCTTACCCACTACGTTCACGTTTACGTACAGGTATGACACTCATGATGATGGGACTTATTACATTCGCTTTAGTGATGGTCGCCGCAATGAATACAAACTTTGCACAAATCTTTCTTTCTAATGACGCGAAGGGAGGCTTTGATATTCAAGTTCAAGGGAATCCTGAAACTCCAATACAAGACCTAAGAAAAACTCTTGAAAGATCTGGCATAGACACAACCGAGATTGAAAGTATTTCACGAATACGGTACGCCGCATTTTTTGAAACAGAATTGAAGAAAAAAGGCTTGGAGGGACGATTTTATAGCTACGGAATAATGGGGGTTGATGATACATTTCTTCAAACAAATAACATAGCAATTGAACAATTTGCGCAGGGTTACAGCACAAGCCAAGAGGTTTGGGAAGCACTACGCACTAATCCAAATTTTGTTGTCATACCACATGGTATGACAACTGGTAGCAGTGCATTTTCTGTTGACAGCCTACTAACTCTCGAACCCCTTATCGATAATTTCGAACCATTTGAAATAAGTCTACGTAACAAAGCAACTCAGGAAATAATCAACGTGACAGTAATCGGAAAAACCGACACGGCAGGAGATTCTTTTGGTGTGTTTATGGATGCTATGGGAGTAAGTGGGGCTATGATCATTAATAATTCCGTCTTCGAAAAAGCTTTACCAGATGCAGATTTGGAATACTTTTACCTAACAACTAGCTCAGCAACAAATACTGAAAAACTTGCAAAAACCATTGAATCTACTTTGGTAGAAGCATCTGCCGAATCACTGCAGAGCCTACTTGATGACCAACGTGCTGCAGCAACTGGATTTCTTCTGGTGCTGCAGGGCTTTATGGGTCTAGGCTTGATTGTTGGAATTGCTGCACTGGGAGTCATTTCCTATAGAGCTGTCGTCGAACGACGTCAACAGATTGGAATGCTACGAGCCATTGGATATCAAAGATCAATGATTGCTCTAAGCTTCCTGCTTGAATCTGGATTTATAGCAATAGGAGGTATTGGCTTAGGATTAATCCTTGGAATAACTTTCTCGTGGTCTGTTATTTCATCAGGTGGAATTCCAGGCACTGAAGGTGCCGGCTTTATCGTTCCATGGCGCTATCTTATCGTCATCTCCGTGATCGCTTTCAGTGCTTCGTTAATCATGACATACTTCCCTGCCAGACAAGCTTCAAAGGTAGAAGTAGCAGAAGCACTACGCTACGAATAAACTTATTCCATGAATAACACAAAAAGAGGCATCCAGCGATTCGATCTAACGGGTCGCGTTGCAATTATGACAGGCGCTGGGAAAGGCTTAGGTCGTGCTATGGCACTAGCTTTAGCTGAAGCAGGAGCAGATATGGTTGTGACAAGCCGGACAATGGAGGAGCTGGAAAGCTTGGCTAAAGAAATTAACGCAATGGGTCGAAAAGCATTACCTATACAAGCTGACATCCTTAAACCTGAATCCGGAGAAGATGTTATCTCACTCGCAGAAAAAGAAATGGGACATATTGACATTTTGGTGAATAACGCAGGTATCAACATTCGAAAAGATGCTGTCGATCTGCAACTAGAAGAATTTAAACGTGTCCTTGATACTAATTTGTCTGGCACTTTCCTTTTTTCACAAGCTGCAGGTAAGCGATTTATCAAACAGGGATCAGGAAAAGTAATTAATGTTTCCAGCATCATGGGAAGCGTTACTCTCCCAAGACAAACAGCATACTCATCATCAAAAGGTGCAGTCGAAATGCTTACTAAAGTAATGGCATTAGAATGGGCTACTCACAACGTTCAAGTTAATTCACTAGCTCCAACATATTTCGAGACTGACTTAACAAGGCCTCTATACGAAGACCCTGAACGACGAGCCTTCATCGAAGAGCGCACACCCATGGGGCGTTGGGGGCAACCAGATGAATTGGCGGGAGCAATCATTTTTTTAGCTAGCGAAGCAAGTAGCTTTATTACAGGCCAAACAATTTTTGTAGACGGTGGGTGGACCGCCTGGTAACGCAGAGGTCACTAGTTCAAATCCAGTATCGCCCACCAGACGCTATGTTCTTGCTTGAAATCTTGGGATAGAGATATCTGAATATTTTTGCCAAACGACTTGGACTGGCATACCTACACGCAAGGCATCATTTTCAATTCCTATAATATTTCCGGGTAAATGAGGACCTTCTTGTAGCTCAACAACTACTAGGTTATACGGCAAATCTTGCTCAAATGCAGGGTGATATAAACGATGCATAACTCCATATGTATAGATAACTCCGAGACCACTTGCCTCGTACCATTCAAAGTCTACAGACAAACAATTAGGACACACTTCTGAAGAAGGAACTCGACTCTCATCACAACTTTTACAGCGTATTAATAAAAGACGTCCCTCGGCACCAGCTTCCCAAAAAGGTTCAGCAAATCCAGATGGACTAGGAAGTGGTTTGTCTACAATTTCTTCTGTCATTTAAAACTCCACTTAATTGTGATGAGGACTAAGAACTAGCGAAGCGTGATAATTGAGTACACCGCCATTACCAGTACATAAAACTAAATCGTTTTTCGGAACCTGCCGAATACCACCCTGCCCTCGTGCCTGGATAACAGCTTCACTCATTGGCGTCATCCCCCACATATAGAAAGAAGATAATTGACCTCCACCTGTGTTCGTCGGCAATTCACCACCAGGCCCCAATTTTCCATCTTCGACAAACGCACCTCCTTCGCCTTTTTTACAAAACCCGTAATCTTCAAGGGTCACAATGACCGTATAGGTATAGCAATCATAGAGTTCACATATATCAATTTCAGAAGGGCCAACACCTGCCATGGAAAAAACCGTCTCCGCTGCAATTTTTGCACCTGTCTCAGTTTCTGGTGATGAACCAGCGGAACGAGGATCTCCAGGATGTCCTTGTCCCATTCCCCAAATATAAACCGGTGGTTGTTGCATATCCTTTGCCTGCTCTGCCCCACTCACAACTACAGCAACTGCACCATTCGAGACAAGACAACAATCCAGTAAATGTAAAGGTTCAATAATCCAACGGGAATTATGGTAATCATCCAATGTGATCGGTTCCCGCATTTGTGCACGCGTGTTATTAACAGCCCAAGCACGTTCAGCAACTGCCACAGCACCAAGTTGATCTTGAGTCGTACCGTAAAGTGACATATGGCGGCGTGCTGCAAGAGCATATCCCGTATTCGCACCAAAGTAACCTGCGGTTGAAAAGAGCCCGTTTACACCAGTGGGACGGATGCTTGTTCTACCCGCAGAACCATAAGCTTGTCCCGTAGAAGTACCTTCCCGCAAAGGAGCATCTGCAAAAACACATACAACATTACTCGCCATCCCAGCATTGATAGCTAATGTTGCATATTGCACCATTTGAGCAGCAGTCGAACCAGCGGCATTCATATGATTTAACAATTTCAAATTTCTTAGGCCTAGAGCATTTTGCAAGGACAAGGAAACACCACCGCCTTGGCTACCTGTAATACCTGCATTTATAAGAAGTCCATCAACCTCAGATTTCTTTAGACCAGAATCATCTAGTGCATATCGAACAGCATCAACAGCAAAGTCTGTGGAGGACTTTCCATATATACGACCCATCTCAGTAATACCGAGACCAGTAATAGCTGCTGCCCCACGTAAAGGGTGTTTCATTATTCAATCCCCTCTTTTCATTATTTCAACACACTAAGTCTAATAACGATAAGTCTCATAGTCTCGTGCCACAATTGTATTAGGAAGATTATTTGGACTTACGTCTGAATTTATGTGGGTCAGGATAAGATTGTCTGTTTTTTCCATAACTTCGCGAAGCTTAGGCATATCATCAACCAAATTCATATGTGTAGGGATGTTCTCTGCACGAGAAGAGCATTCAGAAATTAGTAAACTATTGGCACGCGCCAAATCCAAGACACCATCACACAGGGCAGAATCACCGGTATACCCAAATCGCTCATTTCCTATAGAACAATGGTAACCAAGGTTCTGTGATAACCGTGCATCATGCTTTACTCCAACTGCTTCGAGCACTAAATCATCTGTTGTAAACATTTCACCTGGACGTATTTCCTGCCAAATGATCTCAAAGTCACAATCTTCAAAAAGTCCTGGATAAACAGTTGTACAAATTTCTTTCGCAAGACGCTCAGTCTCAACTGGCCCAACAATTCTTATTGGTTTTTTTCTCTCACGATATTTCCAATGTAACAAAAGAAATGGAAGACCAAGAAAATGATCTCCATGATGGTGACTTAGGACAATGGTTTCAACTTTATTCGGATCAAGGCCTACGTGATGTAATGACATCAAAACTTGGGGTGGTGTCTCAAAAAGGATCCGTTGATCTGCAATAAACCCATTCCAGCAAAGACCACCAGAAGCAAAAGCATTGCTTGTTCCGATAAATGTAATTTCCATAGTAAATTCCCTTTTTCCATTGTAATGTTTCAATTTCTCTAGAACTTTAAAAATTCATCTAGCCTGAAACGAGCAGGCAAGAGACAATCTTATTATGACAATACGTGCTGGTATCATTAACGTAACAGGATTTGCAGGCCTTGAAGCTGCACGCCTCTTGAACTCTCACCCAGAAGCAGAACTAGTAGCAGCTACTGGACGTTCACTAGCAGGACAATACTTAGGTGATGCTTTTCCACATCTACAGGCTGTATTTGGGAAAACCAAGATTACCGAAACAATTGATGTCGACGTGGATATTATTTTATCCGCAATGCCTACATCCGAAAGTGCCAAGCTATGTGCTCCATTCTGTAATGTAGGTACAAAAGTGATCGATATAGCAGCAGACTTCCGTTTAAAAAATGCCGAAGAATACAAAACCTGGTTTGGAACCGAGCACCCACATCCTGAATTACTTCCTAGTGCCGTCTACGGACTCCCAGAAATAAATGCGGAAAAAATAAAAAAAGCTAGTTTAATCGCAAATCCTGGATGCTATCCTACCGCAACAATTTTGGCGCTTGCACCAGCTATCGCGAGTGGGGTCATAAATGCTCCAATCATTGTAGATGCAAAATCAGGGATTTCAGGTGCCGGACGTGGTACTGGTGGTGGATTTAACTACAGCGAGGTCAATGAAGACGTTTCCGCATATCGGATAGGAAACCACAATCATCAGCCAGAAATGGTTCAAGAACTATCTGCCCTGCAAAAGGATACTGCCGAAAAATTAAAAATTTCATTTACCCCACACTTGGTACCTATGACACGTGGCATCCACGCAACATGCTATGCCCCTTTGAATTCCAAAATATCGCAGCATGCGATTGATGATCTGTATAGCACATACTATGAAAAATCGCCCTTTACATATGCAACAACAAAACCCCCGCATACGAAAACAACACTTGGTAGCAACTTGTGTCTAGTACACCCGGTAATTGACGAACGTAATGACATATTGGTTGTTAGCTCAGTATTAGACAATTTAATGAAGGGAGCAGCAGGACAAGCAATTCAAAATTTGAATCTGTTATTCGATCTTCCTCAAGCAAGTGGTCTTCCAAATACATCGATCTGGCCATGACACAAGAGCAAACAAAGATTGACCTCAACGGAACAGTGACTTCCCCAAAAGGGTTTAAAGCTGGAGGAATCTCCTGCAACATTAAAGAGAGCGGATCCCTAGATTTAGGAATTCTGATATCTGACAATATTTGTACAGCAGCTGGAGTTTTTACAACGAGTCAAATAAGAGCTGCTGCTGTTGAAATTGACCAAGAACTTCTGCAAAATGGACAAGCTCAAACAATAATCGTCAATAGTGGTAACGCAAATGCCAGCACGGGTAAACGTGGTATTGGAGACGCCAGGAAATTAAGCGAACTAGCAGCAAAAAAATGTGGGACTACGCAACACAATTCACTGGTATCTAGCACGGGAATCATTGGTCATCACTTACCTATGGAGCTAATAGAAGAAGGCATTCAACACCTGGAACTCACCACACAGGGAGGTCACGATTTCGCACGTGCCATTATGACTACGGACATTGTCCCCAAAACTGGTTCTGTAAAATTCGGAGATTACACTATAGGTGGCTGTGCAAAGGGCTCAGGAATGATCCATCCCAACATGGCAACAATGCTTGTATACCTAACAACAGATGCACCAATTGAACAGAAAATGCTGCAAACAACACTAGTTGATGCTGTTGAAAAGACTTTTAATCTTATCTCAGTCGATGGCGATACAAGCCCTAGCGATACAGTGATAATTTTAGCAAACGGAACAGATCAAACTAAAGTAATCAAAGAGGATTCCGAACTAGCCAAAGAATTTGCAGAAGCACTGACAACACTTTGTGAGCACCTTGCTAAAGCAATCGTTCGTGATGGTGAGGGGGCGACTAAATTAATTGAAATAGAAATCAAAAATGCAAAAACCATACCTGAAGCGAAAACTTTAATACGTGATCTAACAACTTCTTATCTTCTTAAAACTGCTGTCCACGGCAGTGATCCGAATTGGGGAAGAATTGTCAGTGTGATTGGTCGATCTAACATTGAAATTGTCGGCGATGCAGTAACCGTAGCCATATGTGACACACTTGTTTTTGAAAACGGAGAACCCAGTCCATATGATGAGAAAAGCGTTGCAAAAGCTATGGAAAGCGACACCATATCGATAAAGATATCGGTAGGAAGTGGCAACGCATACGCAAAGGGATGGGGTTGCGATCTTAGTGCCGAATACGTACGAATCAACGCAGACTATACAACATGAACGTAGAACCAAATAACAAACCGACAGTCATAAAAGTTGGCGGTAGCACGCTCGAAGATACTGGAACAACATTTCAAGATATTGCAACAAGGGCCAAAAACGGCGAGCAAATTGTAGTTGTACATGGTGGTGGCCCGGAAGCAAGCCAATGGCTTAAAAAAATGGGTGTTGAAAGTCGCTTTGAAAATGGACTTCGTGTAACGGATGAAAAGGTTCTTCCCGTAGTTATAGCAGTGTACGCAGGACTTATAAACAAGAGATTAGTTGAGGCACTAAATAATGAAGGGGTACAAGCGGTTGGATTATCTGGATTAGATGGAGAAATAATCACAAGCAACATCAACAACCAAGCACTCGGTTACGTTGGAGAACCTAATCAAGTAAATCCAAAACTGCTTAGAATACTTTTTGAAAGTGGTTACACACCGGTCATTAGCCCAATTAGTTTTGTTGTAACGAATGGCCAAAGGAAAACGGTGAATGTTAATGCCGATAGTATTGCTTCGATACTTGCAATAGCACTCGAGGCTAAAAAGCTTCTTTTCCTAACTGATACTGATGGGGTGTCTGATTTAAACCAAAAACGTATTCCGATAATTTCTGAAGATGCATCTTTAGATCTGATTGCTAACGGAATAATAAGTGGAGGAATGATCCCGAAAGTACAAGCATGCCTCGCAGTAGTAAAGGAAGGCATACAAGCACAAATTGTTGATGGTCAAAGAACTGGTATACTCCTCAACCTTGCAGATCAAGGAACCCTTTTTGAATAGAATCTGGGACACAAAGATAGTCTTTGCAGAAGAAAGCAACTAATCTAACAGGAATAAATTAGGCGGAGTTAGTATGTCCCAGTGGATAGAAGATGAAAAAAAATACCTATTTCAAAATTATGGACGCCAACCAATTGTAATAATTCGTGGGGAAGGGTCTTTTGTATGGGATGAGAATGAAAAACAATATTTAGACTTTCTTGGTGGTCTTGCAGTGACATCCTTAGGCCACACACACCCCGCAGTTACGGCAGCAATCGATGAACAGTCAAAAAAACTAGTTCATACTTCAAATCTTTACTACACAACTCCAATGATCACATTAGCAAAAAACCTTGTTCAACTATCAGGTTTAGACCGAGTCCTTTTTTGCAATTCCGGGGCAGAAGCAGTAGAAACTGCTATAAAATTAGCAAGACGATGGGGCCATGACTTAGGCAATGGCGCCTATGAAATAATTTCAGCAGAAGACGGTTTTCATGGACGGAGTTTAGGTGCCTTAGCTGCAACTGGCACTGCACGTTACCGAGAACCTTTCGAACCTTTGCCCAAAGGCTTCCACCACGTAGCTTGGGGAAACATCGAAGAAATCAAACAAAAGACTACCGCAGAAACTGTTGCGATACTGCTCGAACCAATTCAAGGAGAAGGAGGAGTAAATATGCCTCCGTCCGGGTACTTACAATCTGTCCGTGAGTGGTGTGATGAAAATAATCTGCTTCTCATTATTGATGAAATACAAACAGGTATAGGACGAACCGGAAAACTTTTCGCCCATGAATACGAAAATATTCGCCCTGACATTATGTGTTTAGCAAAGGGGCTCGCAAATGGCTTACCTATCGGAGCGGTGCTCGCACGTGATGACATAGCCCTGCATCTAATTCCTGGAGATCACGGCACAACTTTCGGGGGAAATCCAGTTGCTTGTGCCGCTGCCAATGCAGTTATTGAAACTCTTACTGCAGGAAATGTGCTTGAAGAAGTCCCTGTACTTTCACAAGAAATGTTTAAACAACTGGAAAATCTCTCCGATCGTACCTCAATGATTACCGAGATAAGAGGAAGGGGACTGATGATCGCAGTTGCATTTAAAGAAGATATCGCCGCTGACATCGTAGACAAATGCCGTGAACGAGGTCTTCTACTTAATAACGTCCGGCCAAATACTGTCCGATTCCTACCACCTTTAACTATAACCGTAGAAGAAATCAAACAAGCCTGTCACATATTAGAGGAGAGCTTAATTGAGGCTACTTCCTAATGGGATATGGATTCGTCATCGTTCTATTCATTTCTACTATTTTCACGGGATTTCTTATTCGCAAATTACGTCTTAATCGCGAAAGTGAACCTAATAAAGTACCTTCTGCCCTTCAAATTTTTGGTGCAGTTGGAGCAACTGCAAGTAGTCTTGCACTTACTCCATTTGCACTGACAAACTCCCTGCCCAACGAATTTGCATTCGGTTTTATAATCGTGATCTCAATAATTTTGATTCTAAGTTTCCTCTCCGGGAATATTTTAGAAGCACGAGAGTCGCATCAGCCCTAAACTGAAGTATGGCTCTAAAGTATTTCCCTTATAAACGAAGTGGACGGTAAACTATGCCGAAACTAATTCTTGCATACAGTGGTGGTCTGGATACAACTACTGCAATCACATGGCTCTCTAAAGAGCGTGGCTATGAAGTAATTGCTCTAAACATAAACGCAGGTATGAGCAGAGACCAAGACATTCTTGAAGAACGTGGCCTTGCTGCAGGTGCATCTAAAGTAATAGTGCTCGATGCCCGTGAAGATTTCCTGCGCTACTTCGCATTTCCCGCACTAGCAGCAGGAGCTGTTTATCAAGGCATTTATCCGCTTGCAACTGCCCTAGCAAGACCCCTGATGGCAAAACTTTTAGTGGATACAGCCCACAAGGAAAAGGCTATTGCAGTCGCTCATGGATGTACTGGTAAAGGAAATGATCAAGTTCGTTTTGATATAGGAATTCAAACACTAGATCCGAAACTCCAAATCGTTGCACCCACTAGGGAACAATCAATGTCTCGAGAGGAAGAAATTGATTATCTACAAAAAAATGGAATTGCTATCGAATGGGAACCAACGGGTTCTTTTAGTATTGATGAAAATATTTGGGGTCGTAGTTGCGAAGCCGGCATTCTAGAAGATCCTTGGCTTGAACCACCTACAGATGCTTGGGAATGGACAGCAGCTATTGATGAAACGCCTAATCAGTCAAAGGAAATTGAAATCAGCTTTCACAAAGGGGTACCAGTCAAAATTGGAACAACCAAACTTAACGCAGTTAATTTAGTCGAGCAGCTAAACAACCTGGGAGGTACCTATGGCATAGGTAGATCTGATCATGTTGAAGATCGTCTGGTGGGTATAAAAAGTCGCGAACTTTATGAAGCTCCTGCTGCAGTAATTCTTCATATTGCACATAAAGCTTTAGAATCAATGACTCTTTCCAGACGCCAATTGAGAATGAAACAACAGATCGCCGAAGAATATGCAGAATTAATTTATGATGGACACTGGTTTAGTAGGCATCACCAAGACCTCGCAACGTATGTCATGAGTACACAACGTAACGTTAGTGGTGTAGTACGACTAAAACTACATCGTGGCGCCGCAATAATATCAGGTAGACAGTCTCAAGAGTCGCTCTATGATTATGGACTGGCAACTTACGATCGCGAAGATACATTTAATCAGTCCTCGTCTGTAGGATTTATAGATATCTGGGGATTGCAAACACGTGTTCAAGCAACTAAACAGCTTTTAGGCGAAACCGAAATACTAAAAATTGCTAGACCATCTGAAGAAGGAGAGGCTTAGTGAAGATCTTCACTAGCCAATGACTAAATGGCAGAACAGATGCAACGTGTTCCTGTTGATGAAACTACAGACAAACAGGAAAAGAAACCTATTATTAGTCAAAATAATGAACCTACAGAAATCACTTGTAAATGCCCCTTACTCGATCCAGATGATTGGAATGCTGTGGAGAGCGACTGGAGTGATATCCAGTTTTTGCGGGGAACAACACCAGCAGTGCTAGGAGTACCTCTACGATTTAGTGCAACTCGTGATAGGTTAGTAAAAAAGGCTAAACAACTAGGAGGAAGACTTCCCGAGGATGCGATGATTTTAGTCGGAAATGGGAAATTTCGTCGCGATATTTTAGTTGAATTAGATAATAATCGGAAAATACCTTCGAATAAAAAAATCTTTGAGCCTGGGGGGAGTTCCTTTACAAAAATCTATGAAGCACCTTGGGGGCAAATGCGGAATCTGATGACAGAGTTTGAAACCCAAGCTACAGCACGCTACGGACGTAGACCTGATCAAACTTGGGTTTGGTACCTGACCTGCCAAATATGTACTACTGAACGAAATTTTGAGACATTGTTTGTAGCACATTATAAGAATGAAAAAACAGGATGAACGGTGGAAATTCTTTGAGCGAACGCTATCAACACGAGTCCATAGAGAAGAAGTGGCAAGAACGCTGGGAGAGCGATGCCCTCTTCCGCACAAGTTCTGATAATAAGAAAAAATGGTACGCCTTAACAATGTTTCCGTACCCATCAGGTGATCTGCACACTGGGCACTGGTATGCAATGGCACCAAGTGACGTCTCTGCACGTTTGAAGAGGATGCAAGGACATAACGTACTTTTCCCTATCGGATTTGATTCGTTTGGTTTGCCTGCAGAAAACGCAGCAATTAAGCAAAATGTTGATCCACGTACATGGACATACAACAATATTGAACGTATGCACGGCCAATTACGTGCAATGGGAGCATCTTTTAATTGGGAACGGGAAATTATCACAAGCGATCCCGACTATTATCAATGGACCCAGTGGTGGTTTCTTCAACTCTTCAATCAAGACCTAGCATATCAAGCAGAAGCCGCAGCAAATTGGTGTCCTGGATGCCAAACTGTTCTGGCAAATGAGCAAGTACTCAACGGAAACTGTGAACGATGCGACAATGTAGTTTCTAAAAGATTTTTAAAACAATGGTTCTTCCGTATTACTCAATATGCAGAGGAATTACTTGATTTTTCTAAAATGGACTGGCCCAAGCGAATTGAAACAATGCAAACGAATTGGATTGGCCGTTCAGAAGGCGCACGTATAAGTTTTGATATTGATATAAAAGATGTCTCTGAAAAAATTGAAGTCTTCACTACAAGACCAGATACGATCTACGGTGCTACTTACATGGTTCTCGCCCCAGAACACCCACTCGTTAAAACAATTACACAAAAAACATATATCGAAGATGTTGAGGATTACATCAAAGCAACCACACGAATCAGTGAAATTGATCGCCTCTCAACAGAACGTACGAAAACCGGAGTTTTCACAGGCGCTTACGCAATTAATCCTGTCTCAAAAAAACGTGTACCAATTTGGATTGCAGACTATGTACTAAGTACATACGGAACTGGAGCAATCATGGCAGTACCAGCGCATGATGAACGCGATTTCGAGTTTGCACAAGCTTACAAACTCGAAGTAATTCCAGTGTTCGATCATGAAAGAATCGATGTCTCTGAACCACTAGAAGCAGCTTTTACCACTGGACGTCAAATGGTTAACTCGGAACACTTTAATGGTACTTTAGCTACAGAAGCAATCAAAAAAGTAACTACCTACCTGGAAGAACAACAACTTGGTGAAGAGTCTATAACTTATCGACTACGGGACTGGTTGATATCGAGACAAAGATACTGGGGAACACCAATTCCAATTATTCATTGTGAAACGTGCGGGATAGTTCCAGTACCAGAATCTGATCTACCAGTGCTTTTACCAGAAAATGTTGAGTTCACTACTGACGGGAAATCACCATTAGAACAACTACAGGAATGGTGGCTAGTCGAATGTCCTAACTGTAAAAAACCAGCACGGCGAGAAACAGACACTATCGATACATTTGTATGTTCCAGTTGGTATCAAATGCGTTACATCGATCCACGAAACAAAACAGCACCATTTGCAAAAGAAATTGCAAATGAATGGCTACCTGTTGACCAATATACGGGAGGTTCCGAACATGCCGTCATGCACCTTCTATACACACGATTCTTCTGGAAAACAGCTCGAGATCTAGGCTTGGTAGACGCTGATGAACCAATGCTAAGGCTCTTCAATCAAGGAATTATTCTCGGGACTGATGGAAATCGAATGTCTAAGAGTCGAGGAAATGTTGTTGCACCTGATCAACAAATTGAAAAATACGGAGCCGATGCATTTCGTTGCCAATTAATGTTTATAGGCCCTTGGGACCAAGGTGGCCCTTATGACCCTAAAGGAATGCCTGGAATCGTTCGTTGGTTAAATCGAGTCTGGAATGTAGCAAATTATTCTTACACTAATAAGTCTGAATCTACTGACCCCACAGAACAGAAAAACTTAGAACGTACAGTGCATCAAACAATTGCTGGAGTAACAGAAGATCTAGAGAAATTTCAGTTTAATACTGCGATCTCAAAATTAATGTCATTAACCTCAACTCTAGGAAAAGTGCAGGAAAATCCTTCTATAGACAACTCGACCTGGCACTGGGCAATCCAAACGTTATTACTTTTGATGGCACCACTCGCACCACATATAACAGAAGAACTTTGGGAGTTGCTCGAACAACCTTATAGCATTCATAAACAACCATGGCCAGACTATGATCCAGCAATGGCAGCTGAAGAAATTTTACAAATAGTAATTCAACTAAATGGAAAAGTAAGAGATAGAATCGAAGTTGCAGCAACAACAAGTGCAGAAATTGTTCAAAAAAGTGCGCTTGATCAAGAACGTATCCAAGAAGTACTCCAAGGAAAAACGCCCAAACGCATTATCTATGTCCCTGGAAAACTCGTTAATATTGTTATTTAATCCTAGCTTCTCAATCGGTTAACAACCGTAATCATAAGAAAGAGAACTAGGATAACTACTGCTGGGCTCAAATCAAAAACACCCATTCTAGGGATAACTCTTCGTATAGGATCAATGAGGGGATCACTTATATTACGAATAAATACTGCGAAAGGATTCCCAAATGATATAGGTAACCACGAAAGTAGTGCCCTTGCAATTATAAAAAACGTGAGAGTATACAAAAAACCTATGAAGATATCAGCGATTATATGATTCATCGTAAGCGACTAAGCTCTTTAGAACGGTTATAGGCAGCACGTACACAATTCTCCATTATTTCTCTGAATTTAAAATCTTCCAACACACCTATCCCCTCTGCAGTCGTACCACCTTTCGAAGTAACCATAGCTCTTAGTACTGCTGGTTCATATTCACTTTCCCGAGCATATGCAGCTGCACCATAAAGTGTCTGCATAGAAATTTTTACAGCCTCTTCCAATGGGAACCCGATTTTTTCAGCAGCAGAAATTAACGATTCAAGGAAGAAAAACACAAAAGCCGGTCCACTGCCACTTACTGCTGTTGCCATATCCAAGAGCTCTTCGTCTTCCACGTAGTACTCTTCGCCAATTGAGACCAACAAAGAACGCACCAGATTACGTTGATTCTCAGAAACCGATCCCGAAACAGTCCATACACTCATACCCTCATTAATTGCTGCGGGTGTATTAGGCATAATTCGAACAATTTGCTCGGTTTTAAACAAGTCTTTTAATGTTTTAGTTGTGACACCAGCCATAATGGAAACAACACATATATGTTCATTTAAATCAGCTTTAATCGATTCAAGATCTTGAGGTTTAACTGCCAAAAAAACCAGCTCTGATGAAGTAAAGGCTTCCTGAAGATCACTTGTAGTATGCACTTTATATTTTTTAGCCAATTCCTTACGACGCTCAGAGCGAATATCGCAAACAATAGTTCGCTCAATATCAAAAAGACCTGACCTGATACCTGCAGCAAGAAAGACTTCTCCCATAACACCACCACCTATTAGCGAGACATTCATTCTATCTTTCTCCAAAATTCCAAGCTCATAATTTTAGTTTCGGCGGATGCAGCAACTCCCAAAAAACACGACCTACTAGGACCAATCCTAGTAAACCCAATGCTGCAAAACCCAAACCGGAATGTACAGTAAATAGCCAGATAATAAGCCCAATAAATAAAGATATTCCAAAAAGAATAGCAAAAGGGACTGCAAGTACTTGTAGCATAGCGACAATCACAGCTACAACCTCACGGAATCCTCCATCATTCTCGTCATCGGGTTGCCCATCATCATAGTAAAAGCTCATACGTACCCAGGGATCAGAGGGTTACCATTTATTAACCACACTTCGAATAACCACAATCACGACAAAGCAGACACCCTTCACCATAGTAAAGAACTGAGCCACAATCCGGACAACCCACACCACTCACCTCTTTAGCAGAAATTGGCTCAACTACCCCACTACTATCAACTACTTCATGAGGTGGAATAAGCATGGGTTGAATATAAGAATCGGAAGCACCGAACTTAAGATCTAGCCAACGGAAAACATAATCCACGATACTCGTTGCAATCGGTATATCAGAGTTTCCAGTTGGTCCGCTAGGTTCAAAGCGTGTGCCTTTTAATCTCTGTACAACATCATCAATAGGCACACTATATTGCAGAGCATACGAAGTAAGCATAGCCACAGTATCCATAAGCCCACTCACTGTTGAGCCCTGCTTACTAACATTAATAAACAGCTCGCCAGGCGTACCATCATCAAAAAGTCCGACAGTCATATAACCTTCTTGTTCCCCCACACGGAACTTATGCGTTATAGATTGACGTTCATCAGGAAGACGCTTTCTGATTGGACGAATTTTCCCATTAACAAGAGCCTCAACTTCAGCAATAGCCTCTTCACTTTCATCAACTTGTGCATCGTCATCTGCAGATGCATGTTTAAGAACTTGTAAGTCACGAGACCCATCACGATAGATAGTTATACCTTTACATCCCAAATCATACGCAAGCCTATAAGCTTCTTGAACATCGGCAACATTAGCTGAATTAGGAAAGTTTATCGTTTTCGAAACTGCATTATCTGTAAACTCTTGAAAGGCAGCCTGCATACGAACATGCCACAAAGGAGCAATATCATGTGCGGTGACAAAAACATGTTTCACCCATTCAGGAACATCTTCTCGCTCCGACAAATGACCACCGACAGCCAAGAAGGAAATCAGTTCAGCGCTGTAAAAACCTTCTTTGCGCGCAACAGTTTCAAAATGATCGTTAACCTCATTCAAATCTGTACGCTTAGTCGGATCATCTTTATCTAAGTAGTGGGAGCGGACAAAAGCAAGAGCAAACACTGGCTCTATTCCACCAGAACAGTTCGCAATTATGCTAAGGGTACCAGTCGGCGCAATTGTGGTTCGAGTTGAATTACGCATAGGCCGAGGTCCTTCACTTCCATTAGGGCCATAAAGAGAACGATCCCAATCAGGGAAACTACCTCGTACTGCAGACAATTGCTCTGACGCAACATCAGCTTCTTTCTGGATAAACGCCATTACCTCCCTAGCTAGATCAATTGCCTCATCTGAAGCATATGACAAATGTAAATCAAAAAGCATATCTGCCCAACCCATCACCCCAAGGCCAATACGTCTTATAGCATTTGAAGTCTCATCTATTTCCGGTATCGGATAATGGTTCATTTCAATTACATTATCAAGAAGATGCACACATTGATGAACTGCAATAGCTAATCGATCATAATCAACAGAACGTTTATCCGAATCACCATCAACAAAACGGGCAAGATTAATAGAACCTAAATTACAAGAATCATATGGGTAAAGCGGCTGCTCACCACAAGGATTTGTCGACTCAACGGGACCTCGATCAGGAACAGGGTTTGCTCGAGAATCATTGATCCGATCAATAAAAATAACTCCTGGGTCACCATTCGCCCAAGCATTTTCTACTAGTGCACTCCACACAGAAGTCGCCTGGTTACGACCGACCACCTTATCTGTATTGGGATTAACAAGATTATATTCCTTATCATTTTCAAGTGCTTCCATAAAATCATCAGTAACAGCAGCGCTAATATTAAAATTAGTAAGAGTAGACATATCAGACTTCATCGAAATAAATCCATCAATTTCTGGATGGTCAACACGCAGAATACCCATGTTAGCGCCACGACGAGTCCCACCTTGTTTAATGGCTTCAGTTGCAGCATCAAAAACTTTCATAAAAGAAACAGGGCCACTAGCAACACCCATAGTACTTTGAACTCGATCGGATGCAGGACGAAGGCGTGAAAAAGAAAATCCTGTTCCACCACCAGACTTATGAATTACGGCAGTTTGTCTGACAGCTGTAAAAATACCATCAATTGAGTCTGGTACAGGTAGCACAAAGCATGCGGAAAGTTGTTGCAGATCACGACCTGCATTAACAAGAGTTGGTGAGTTGGGAAGGAAATTTAAAGAAGAAATAAGCCTATAAAACATTTCTTCAACCGCAGATTGTTCTTTATCCGAAGCACCAAAATGTTTCTCTGCTTCAGCTAAATTACGCGCAACACGACGAAAACACTCCTGTGCAGTTTCAGTTGGATCGCCACTATTATTACGGGCAACGATACGACGATCCATAACAACCTCAGCATTTTCAGCAAGCGAAGTAGGCATAAAATCATCACCAGAAGTAACATTGGATTTTGAAGTAGTAACCATTTATTTAAAATTTCCTTTATTTAAAAGTTTTTCTCTTTTTAGAACATTTGTTCTTTAATCTAATCGCTTAATAAATTCCTTGCAATCACAATCTATAAAGCAGGTACAACAGTCTCTCGATTTTCATCGAATTGCTCCGTCCCATTCTTGGTTCCTTCATTTGGAAATGCTAATTGCAAAGTACGTGCTTCGAAACCAGAAGCACTTCCATCATCCAGTGCCTGTATAGCACTTTTAAGTGACTCTACATCTACAAACGAACGATAAACTGAAGCAAACCTAATATATGCAATATGATCTAGATTTTTTAATTCCTCAATAGCTAACTCACCAATTTCAGATGAATTAACTTCTATAACTCCCAGATTTTGCAAATGTGTTTCAACGGTATCTACGATATCTTCTAACTGACTGTCCGAAATATTACATTTCACGACTGCCTTAACCAATCCCGCAAGCAATTTACCCCTTTGGAACTCTTCACTCCTACCATCCTTTTTCATAACCTTCAAAACAGCTCGCAGTACTGTTTCTATGGTTGAAAATCTTTCACCACAAAAAGAACATTCTCGCCGTCGTCGCACACCTTCAGAAGTAGAACGACTATCCGCAACACGAGAAGAATCAGATTGACACGCAGGACACAACAAAGGAACTCCTAAATGTTAAAAAGTTTAATATTTTTATCAGTTATTTTAGGATTCTAAACTATATATAGTGTCTTTTCAATAAACTATCCCCAATATATAGGGGTAATATCAATTTTCTTACTTTCTAATATTATGTCACGTATTTAATTATTTTCCCGATAATTTTCTACCGATCCATTTGATAGGATCATAACTTGCATCTATCACACGCTCTTTAAGCGGAATAATAGCATTATCCGTAATGTGGATATCTTCTGGACAAGCCTCAGTACAACATTTTGTAATATTGCAATATCCAAGTCCAGCATCATTTCGAACAAGATCAATACGCTCTTCTTGGTCAAGTGGGTGCATGTCAAGTTCAGCTAATCTCACAAAAAATCGAGGACCGAAAAAATTTTCTTTATTCTCCGGATGATCTCTGATTACATGACATACATCAGAACACAAAAAGCATTCTATACATTTTCTAAACTCTTGCCCTCTTTCAACATCTGCCTGATGCATACGGAAATCACCATCTTCTTGTGGTTGACCTAACTTAACAGCAGGAATTTTTTCAGCAGTCCGATAATTGAACGAGACATCCGTCACTAAATCACGAATCAAAGGCCAAGTCTTCATTGGCGCAACAGTGATTTTTTCTCCAGGTTCGAATAGATTCATTCGAGTCATACACATCAATCGTGGCTTACCATTTATTTCAGCACTACAAGAACCACATTTACCAGCCTTACAATTCCACCTAACAGCAAGATCTGGAGCTTCAGTTGCTTGAATACGATGGATCACATCTAAAACTACTTGACCTTCATCTACTTCGACTGTGTAATCTTTCCACTCACTATCAGCCTCAGCTTCTCCACGCAAAACCGCAATTGTAAAATCAGGCATCATTTTCCTCCTCAAAAAGCACTTTTAATTCTGCTGGCATCTCTGGAAGGGGCGTAATACGGGCCTCCATCTCGCCATCATTTCCTTGGCTAATCGCTATGTTCTGTGCTCCCCATTCCTCACTAGGCTTAGGATAATCATCTCGAGTATGGCCACCACGGCTCTCTTTCCTCATGTGCGCAGCACGTGCTATAGCTTCAGAAACCGTAACTAGAGACTCAAGATCCAGTGCAAGATGCCAACCCGGATTATACTGTTGATGACCAGAAACCATAACTTTTTTGGAACGATCCTTCAGATCCTTGAGTTGGTTTACAGCTTCATCAAGTTCAGTCTCTGTTCTAATAATACCGACATTTTTTTGCATCATTTCCTGGAGATCTCTATGCACCTCATACGGACCTTCTCCATCTCGCCCAAAAGGTTCACGCATCTTTGCAACCGCTTCTTCAACCTGATCTTCATCTATTTCAGGACCAGAGCTTTGCTGCGCTGCATCAGCCGCAGCACCTAACCCAGCACGTCGCCCAAACACTAATAGATCTGACAACGAATTTCCTCCAAGTCGATTTGCTCCATGCATCCCCCCAGCACATTCTCCTGCAGCAAAAAGCCCAGGAACTGTCGTAGCTGTGGTATCTGCTTCTACCCTAATTCCTCCCATAATGTAATGCATCGTCGGGCCAACCTCCATCGCCTGAGAAGTAATATCAACATCAGCAAGCTGCTTAAATTGATGATACATGCTTGGCAAACGTCGACGAATATATTCAGGCTTACGACGACTAGAAATATCTAAGAAAGCCCCCCCATGTGGACTTCCCCTTCCAGCTTTGACTTCCGAATTGATTGCACGTGCCACTTCATCACGAGGCAACAAATCAGGTGTACGCCGATTATTTACTTTGTCCTCATACCAACCATCGGCCTCTTCAATCGTGTTGGCGGTTTCCGCAGCAAAAAAATCGGGAATATAATCGAACATAAATCGCTCACCATCACTATTCCTTAAAGTTCCTCCATCACCACGAACACCTTCCGTCACAAGAATACCTCTCACACTAGGAGGCCATACCATACCTGTAGGATGAAACTGCACACATTCCATATCTATTAATTCTGCACCTGCCCAATATGCAAGTGAGTGACCATCGCCGGTATACTCCCAAGAATTCGAAGTAACAGAAAAAGCCTTCCCCACACCGCCAGTAGCTAAAACAACTGACTTAGCAGAAAACGCAATCGGCTTTCCACTTTCACGCCAATAACCTATAGCTCCAGTCACACGATCTCCTGCCTTCAGCAATCGAGTGATGGTACATTCCATATATACATCTATACCCTTATGTACAGCATTCTGCTGCAAAGTTCGGATCATTTCCAAACCTGTTCTATCTCCAACATGTGCTAGTCTCGCATATCGATGGCCACCAAAATCACGCTGTAAAATCTTCCCATCAGAAGTTCGATCAAACAATGCACCCCAAGACTCTAGCTCACGTACGCGATCAGGAGCCTCTTGAGCATGTAATTGGGCCATACGCCAATTATTCAGCATCTTGCCACCACGCATCGTATCCCGGAAGTGAACCTGCCAATTGTCTTGGGGCCAAACATTCCCCAAAGAGGCAGCAATTCCACCTTCTGCCATTACAGTATGCGCTTTCCCTAGAAGAGATTTGCAAATTAGAGCTGTTCGCGCACCCTGAGCAGAAGCTTCAATGGCAGCTCTCAGACCAGCACCACCTGCACCTATAACGATGACATCATATTCATGACTCTCAAAATTAACCATACTTTAGAACAACACTCCTGCAGTAACCTTGCAAGATCCTACCGGCGCCATAAGACATGGGCAAACGTTTACAAATTTGTAAGGCTATATTAGTGGCCAAAAAATCACTTATATGCAATTGTAGCCTCAACAAGACGCTTTAACGCTCCCAAATGCACACCTGTACCAATCATTAACATGTTCGGCGCAGGATTAGATTGATCTATATATATTTTCATTGCAGTCTGGTCAATACATGTACCTTTCAAAAAATTAACTGCTTTCCAATAATTAAGACGATCCCGATCAAGTTTCACACCTACCTTATCTGCAATATATGTGACCCATTCATCTTCTGACATCGCAGCAGCACCACGCATAGCAATCAAATATGCCCAGTCTTCTTCAGGATCACCTATGCTCGTAAATTCAAAATCGACGAGGGCTGCAACTTTTCCGTCTTTCTCCATATAATTTCCAGGTCCAGGATCTCCATGTACAACAGCAAGCCTTTCAGTTTTAGGTGCATTTCTTCGAAGCCACTCAGTAGCAGCTTCAAGCAATGGAGAGGGTTCGCCAACCAAGCCCCATCTGTATATACGATACCATCGCTCAACTGTTTGTAATGCAGCATCACGAGGACCTTCGGGTACTTCAAGATAAGAATCCATCTCACAGGCTTGCCAATCAAGTTGATGCAAACGATGTAAGGTTGGAACATAATCAGCCAAGCCTTCAGGTGTGGAAATTTCAGAGGCATCCACATACTCCATAACAAAAAATGGCTGACCTAAAATATCATTTCCAGTGTAATAATCAAGAATTTTAGCGACAGGAAATCCTGCACTATGGAGTACACGCATTGTAGCGACTTCATCACTGCTATCCGTGCCTAATAAGCCCCATTGCTCTACTCGTACAACAATACGTCTTACCAATTTCGGCCCATCCACGCCGTGCTCAATATCAATACGATACATAGCACGTGATTGACCCATTGCAATTCGATCAACCTTAAGAATACTTACAGGACCAAGACCTAATGACGTACTAAGGTAGCCCTCCAGATTATTCTTTTCATTCGTTGAAAGCATCAAATAGCTCCATCAATCTTCTGCTCCACTTTCATCTACTTTTCTAGTAGCACGTGCTGCACCCCACCCTTCCATAAACGGTGCTGTGGCAGCAAGTTCAACTTCTAATTGCCCCATTAATACTGGATATAAAACTCGATTGACTTCATCGGAGGCTGGTCCGGGATTAGCTTGCACATAAACGAGGGCTTGCGTCGCTATTTCATAGGGGGAACCATCGATTGCCAACTCAAGATCCTCAATATTATCTAGAGTTGGCTGAATCGATTTAAGCGCAGCAGATAATTCTTCAAAATATTGTGCACCCCGATCATTCTTAAGAAGTTCAGTTGCATACGTCAAAGATGCGGTAAGTAAAGCGCCACAAAAAACTCCCCACTCACTTTCAAGCTCAGGGAGAACCACTGTGCGCATCGTTTCTGCACAATTTTCCAAAATAGTTTCAATATCAGGATGTACAGGTAATGTCATATTTCCTCACGCACCAGTTATTGCGCCACGTTGCCGGCGAGGCATAGCCTGCCTACGCGCAAAATGCTCTTGCCAGTCATCACAGACACCTTGGGCACCATGCCAATAATCAACCTCAACACAAACTTTTCCTTCTCGAAATTCAAGTCGCGACATTCCTTCACCACAAGACCATTTTCCAGCATTTTGAGAAGCATCATCAGGAATCCTCCCATAAGCCATCCATAGCACAACTACTCCCCTATCACTAGAATATAAATCTTCTACAGGAACACGTAATCGTCCTGCAAAATCACCCCAAAAATCTCTAACATCCTGATACCCATGCATAGCCTCAGGATGACCCTCAATATCTCGCATAATGATATCCTCAGTCATAAACTGAAGAGGAGAATCAGGATGATCACCACCCCAACCTTCCGTAAAAAGACGACGTGCAATTTCAAGTTCTTCTGATGTAGCCATATACAACCCCAATTAGAGAATCCTACCACACAAAAATAGTCACTTGCCGTTGCTTACCAGCCTCCCTAGGATTCAATACATGGACAAAGAGACTGCACGTAGGTACTAGAATCATTTATTAACTCTAGCAATCAAGAAAGACCAATCCTTGGGACACTAGCAAGTGCCTTTTTACGAGATAACAATTTGCAGAAATTAGAATTCGCATTGACGAGAAAATCAATTTACTCCTTGCTGCAGCAGGGACTTCTGAAAAGTCTAAATACAGACTTACTTATGCAGGCATAGACTTTCCAGAAAAGCTCGGATCAGTCTGATCAATCCAGCAATCCTGGCTAACCAAGGTGCCCAGTTGGATAAACTGCGGACCTCTTCGATGTAGGTAAGGATGGTGCAGATCCATCGAAACACCACCAACCATTTGGACATGGCCAGATCCAGCATCTGTAAGCTGGAATCTTTGGGCTTCCTGCATAATCTGCTGAGCTTCCTCAGTATGGAAAGTTCCAAACATCTTCGAAATGTAACCTTCCATCTCATCAGTATGATAACCGTAGAAGTTAAGGAATCCTCGAGAACTACTAGAATAAACAGAAGCATATCGAGTACGTGGATCAGGGCTTACCCATTGATCCCAGCCACCGAGATAACCAACAGGATTTTGACCTGTAGCGTTATAATCAAGAAGTGCTGAAACCGGGATAGCATGAACAGACCACTTCTCACTATCTAGCGCACTGTTCATCATTGCAGGGAACCATTCTTTAATAGACTGATCCGCAAGGTCACTAATAATCATTGCATAGGTCTCGGCTGGGAGATCCTCGCCTCCACCAGCTTCCCAAAGCTTCCGAGCTTCAGCAATATCTTCATCACGACCTGCTTGGCCTTGAAAGACCTTATACCCAGGTGCTTGAATCAATTCTTGCTGTGGCAAGGACCAACCTTTGAATGGCCAGTTAACTCCAGGATTCGGCTTAGCCAAACCTTGAAAGACTGTATTAGAAACATGAGCTCTATCAACTGCAAGGAACATCGCTTGAGCGAGAGAAGGAATAGCGAATGCCGCATTAACGACTGGGTTATATGCGAATTCCAAATTCTTGTTCGGATTTCCAATATCTTGACGAACAACATCAGGATTGGATTCCTGAATAGCCTCAATAATGTCCTTCTGACGAAGCGAAAGTTCATCAATCCGCTTCTGCTCAAAAGCTAACCGCAAAGCATTAGGATCATTACCAATATTAGTAATGTAATAATCATCAGCCATACCTGGTATGGTTCCATCTTTGCGCAAGTGGTATTCATCATTCCTAGTTGCATGGGCTTGCGTATTTAGATCGAAAGCATCAAAGACCCATGCACCAGTTCCAACAATATGATCCGGGTTAAACGCACCAAAGTTAGCATCCTCCTCCAGAGCTATTGCAACTTCTGGATACATAACAGCATTAAATTCCTCTGCAGCCATGTCACTCAACCAAGTAACTGCAGGATTCTTCATCTTAACCGTGAAATGAGTGTCATCTACATAATCAACAGTATCTATAGCGCTATAGATCTGGCCACTACGATAAAAGTTAGGAGAAGCTTCACCATTAACTAGCTCACCAGCTATCTGTCGATCAATGTTCCACTTAACGTCATCCATAGTAAGTGCACGACCATTAGCAGGCGCTTTGTTGTGCCATTTCACATCGTCTCGAATAGTGAAGCTGTAGGTAAGCTCATCAACTTGCTCTGGCAAACCTGTAGCGATTTCTCCTGCTATAGAAAATTTCTCAACATCTGTAAACTTGATAAGGTTGTTATATGCATTTCCCACTGTGTAAGCAATATTTTTATCAAGCTCACGATGTAAATCTAAAGTAGTTCCAGACATAGAATTCTGCTGACTATAGAAAGAACCATCTACAGCAGCACCAGCAGCTGTAGATGGTGTAGCAGCAACGGTAGCGGTAGCGGTAGCGGTAGCGGTAGCAGCAGAAGCAGCAGTAGCGGTAGCAGCAGAAGCAGCAGTAGCGGTAGCAACAGAAGCGGTAGCAGCAGGCACGGCCGCTTCCTCATCATCACCACAACCCACTAAAGCAAATGCACCAGCACCTAAACCCGCAACGCCAGCACCTTTTAACAAAGTTCGTCGACTATAACCATTTGTCTTTAAACGTGTCCAATAATTTTCGCGCATGTATAACTCCAAATATAACCTGCTGTACCATCACCAACAATTTCGACCGTCCTGTACGAACTAGAATTGCCTGATCCCCTCATTGGATTACTAGAAGTAGGAACCATAAGAGTATCGGCCATGCCACAATCGAGCAGGATAGAGATAGAGAGTGCTAAACTGATCCCGTCATAAGGAGAACTACGATGAGGGATTTAAAAGACAAGGTAGCAGTTATCACAGGTGGTGGAGGTGGAATCGGCCGAGCACTCGCGCTCGCTTTTGCAACTGAAGGGATGCATATTTCCCTCGCTGATGTTGAAGAGGAAGCTTTAGCAGCTGTAGCTAGTGAAGTTACAAATCTAGGCGTACGTTGCTCGACTTCTGTCATAGATGTAACCGATCTTGAATCCATGCAAGCATTTGCAGATAAAGTATTTAATGAGCTTGGAGGGGCACATGTCATCTGCAATAACGCAGGTGTCGTAACTATGAAAAAGGCTCAAGACATGAGTGCTTCCGATTGGGATTGGGTAGTTGGGGTAAATCTATACGGTGTCATTAATGGAATACAAGCATTTCTTCCTAAAATGGTTGAGCAAGATGCAGGTGGTCATATTGTTAATACCGCTTCAATTGCAGGATTAGTACCTGAAGCAACCCCAGGAATTATTTCCTATACGGCATCCAAATACGGTGTCATAGGACTAACAGAATCCATGAGGCTCGACCTGGAACAATACAACATCGGTTGTTCAGTAGTTTGCCCTGGTGGTGTAGCCACACGTATCGTAGAAGCAGGCCGCAACAGGCCAGCCCACTATGGAGGACCAGAAAAGCCAAACCTTGATGTAATGGGTTCAGGAAAATCTGTTCCTCAAGAAATGATTACACCGGAAACCCTAGCTCAAATGATTCTTCATGCGGTCCAGGAAAATGAGCTTTATGTTCTAAGCCATCCAGAAACACAGGCTGCAGTAGAAGAGCGATTCAAAAAACTTCTTGCTGCTTTTGACAAAATTCCTGAAGCATAGAACCAGTAAATTAGTTTTTTATTTTTTTCGCAACTACCGCAAATAGAGGATCAGAACGCCCTGGTGCCGGACTCAGATCATGAAATTGAGCCTCATCAAAAACCCCTGCTAATCGAAAGTAAGTTTTTACAAGTTGAGCATGTTGATAATCGGAAAGCGCTTGCCAAATTTCCACAGCTTTAGTTGGAAACATGCGATTAGAAAAAGTAACCGCAAACAAACTACCGGGTCTTAACACACGACCTACCTCAGCAAAAATTTCAACTGGCTTAACTAAATATTGAATAGAAACAGAGGTGACAACACCATCAAAGGCTAGGTCATCATACGGGAGAGTTAAATCATTATTGAGATCATGCACATCCCAAGAAGTTAAAACCGGGTTTTCTGCCAACTCAGTTTTGTTAAGTCCAAGACCTGTAATCGATGCATATAGGGTACTGGCAGAATCAGGAAGATGCGATACCCATGAGGACATTAAATCGAGAATATGTCCATTTGCAGGCAAGTGCTTTGCATAAAAATCACGCAAGGCGCTTATTGCTGCATCATCAATATGGTTAACAAGACGTGCTTCTTGATAAAACAGACTATCAGTCTGTTCGTCCTGTCTACGAAAAAGTTCAGGCTCAAAGTAAGGTAATGTTTTCCCTATTGACTGTGCCGCATCCCCAGAAATACTTTCCTGAGATTGCAAACCCACTAGCTTACGACACTCTCAGCCGATTCCACTAAAATTGCTTCATAATATGAAACTTCAGGGTGCCCAAGAATTACACCAGTTGCAGGGCCGGCCTGCCTATGCGCGTTCTTAAAATGCTCACTTTGAGTCCATGACTCAAAGTCATTCCGGGTTTCCCACGTAGTATGCGAAATATAAACACCTGGATCGTCACCTTTGAGCAAAGCAAACTGAACAAAACCATCAAGATCTGCTAGATAGCTCTCGCGCTCCCTCCAAACAGATTCAAAAACATGACCTTGCTCTGGATCAACACTAAAACGATTCATTGCGATAAACATAGGAACTCCTGATAGATTGATGATAGCTTAAAGCAGATTTTGAGAACACATCATTTTGTAATATTGATAAAGGCAGGTCGTAAATGGTTAAACTAGCAGCAAACATCTCTATGCTTTTCAACGAGCACGATTTCTTATCGCGTTTTGGATTAGCGGCTCAACATGGATTCAAAGGAGTGGAATATACATTTCCATATGACTATGCAATTGACGATTTAAAACACGCACTTGTTGAATCTGGAGTTAAACAAATATTGCACAACATGCCTCCAGGAGATTGGTCAGCTGGCGATCGTGGCTTAGCCTGCGATCCATCACGTATTATCGAATTTAGAAAAAGCGTTGAGGTAACCATCGAATATGCAAATTCTCTCAACTGCCAAATAGTAAACTGCCTTGCAGGCCTTACGCCAAATGACATTTCCGAAAAAGAAATTGATCAAACACTTATCCAAAATCTTCGTTATGCAGGAGAGCAATTACGTTCTGCAGGGATCCAGTTAGTTACTGAACCTATTAATAGCAAAGTAGATATGCCTGGCTTTTATCTAACTGGCACTGAACAGGCTAAATCTATTATTGATGCTGTCGGCGATGGCTTGGTGGAATTACAGTACGATGCATATCACATGCAAATTATGGAAGGCCACTTAGTCAAAACTGTCCAGCATAATCTAAATAAAATCCGACATATTCAAATTGCCGATAATCCCGGAAGACATGAGCCAGGAACAGGAGAGGTGAATTACGATTTTTTCCTTGGTTTTCTTGATCAAGTTGGATATACAGGTTGGGTAGGAGCAGAATACCGTCCCCTTGGCAGCACTACAGAGGGATTGAACTGGGCAAAAAAGTGGCTATAAAGAAATTTCTTTAAAAAACGTTATGTGTTACAGGAGCAGTACATGAGCAAAATAGGCTTTATCGGTCTCGGAATTATGGGTCGCCCAATGGCGGGTCATTTACAAACTGCGGGAAACCAGTTGTATACAGTGCAACATATTTCACCAATTCCTAGTGAACTTCTTGAAAACGGCGCTGTGCTTTGCAAAAACCCTAAAGAGCTTGCACAAGAATGTGACGTGATCATCGTGATGGTGCCAGACACGCCAGATGTTGAAGGTATTTTATTAGGCCAAAACGGAGTATTAGAAGGCTTAAAACCAAATACAGTAGTTATAGATATGAGCAGTATTTCACCAATCGCAACAAAGGAGATTGCCAAACAAATCATAGAAACAGGTGGAGAATACATTGATGCCCCAGTTTCAGGAGGCGAAGTTGGAGCCAAACAAGCAAAATTAACAATTATGTGCGGAGGTAAAGAAGAAACTTTTGAAAAGATTCTCCCTATACTCGAATTGATGGGCAGCAATATCACTCTAGTTGGAGATGTAGGAGCAGGGCAAACCTGCAAAGTCGCAAATCAAATTATTGTTGCATTGACAATTGAAGCAGTAGGAGAAGCATTGATTTTCGCTTCAAAGGCAGGTGTAGATCCTCAGCGCGTTCGAGATGCCCTAATGGGAGGTTTCGCTGGATCCCGTATCTTGGAAGTACATGGTGAACGCATAATTGAACGTAAATTCGATCCCGGATTCCGCATCGAATTACATCAGAAAGATCTCAGATTAGCCCTTGAAGGTGCCAGAGCCCTCGGAATTGGTATGCCTAATACCGCAACTGCCCAAGAACTTTTTAACGTATGTGCTGCAAACGGATGGAAGGATTTAGATCACTCCGCAATGGTACGAGCGCTAGAATTACTTGCTGCACACGAAGTCGGCACCTGACCAACAGCACAGGCTGTGCAAGAATAAGACGTAAGCTGAATTAAAATGGAGAAGGCATGGCAATTGAAACCGTCGGGATCGTCGGGTGTGGAATTATGGGTTCTGGAATTGCTCAAGTTTGTGCGGGGCATGGATACCGGGTTTCTGTGTTTGAAGAGGAAGAAGCTCGTCTTACTACTGGATTACACTCTATACAGCATCGGCTACGTCGCGATGTTGAGCGTAAACGCCTAAGTAAAGAACATCACGATCGAACACTAGATCGGATTAACACAACGACTGATCTGCAAGATCTCAGTGGCGCAGACTTAGTGATAGAAGCAATTATTGAAGACCTTCCAATCAAACGTAAGTTGTTCGAACAACTAGGAAAAATATGTGAGCCCAAGACAATACTTGCAAGTAACACCTCCTCACTCTCACTGAGTGAAATGGCAGCAGCATCTGGTCGTCAAGAAAAAGTAATTGGTATCCATTTTTTTAACCCACCTCACGTCATACCGCTAGTAGAAATTATCTCATCCGAAGTAACTGATCAAGAGACTCTGGATATGGCAATGGGTTTTTGTGATTCAATTGATCGAGAAACAGTTCGCGTAAAAGATTCACCAGGATTTATTGTTAATAGACTCCTTGTTCCTTTTATATTCGATGCCATACGTATGCTGGAAAGCAACATCGCAACAGCCGAGGATCTTGATCAAGCATGTAAAGTAGGTTTAAGTCATGCTATGGGACCTCTAGCCACAGCAGACTTGATAGGCCTAGACGTACTGATTCAAATTAGCGAATCAATGTTCGAAGAATATGGGGAGGCGCGTTTCAAGGCCCCGACTTTGCTAAGGCGATTAGTTTCCTTAGGTCAACTAGGACGTAAAACAGGAAGCGGGTTTTTTGATAACTATACTTAACAGGCAAAAACGAGGTAACTATGTCATTACTATATGAAGTCAAAGATCATGTCGCAACAATCACAATTGATCGAGAAAAAGCACTCAATTCAATTGACTTAGATACTTGGAGTGAGCTATCCGAAGCTATCAAAAGATTGAACGACGAAAAAGATTCGTGGGTAGGAATTATTACAGGTGCGGGAGAAAAATCTTTTTGTGCAGGAGCAGATCTACGTACGACAATACCCAGACTAATCGATGATCCTAACAATAATCCCTACGAAGAACCCCCAGCTATATGGAGAGGACAGACATCGATCAAACCGTTGATCGCAGCGATTAACGGAATGGCTCTTGGTGGAGGCTTAGAAATTGTTTTGGCGTGCGATCTTCGTGTAGCTGCTGAACACGCAACTTTTGGCTCACCAGAAGTGAAATTAGGATTTATACCAGGATGGGGTGGGACCCAACGATTACCAAGGCAACTCCCCTGGGCAATAGCCTCGCAAATCTGCTTGACTGGCGATCCAATTACCGCCAAAGAAGCATTGCAGTATGGATTAATTAATAAGATTGTCACCTCGAATACCGTTATGGAAGAAGCTCAAAAAATCGCCAAAACATTATGTCAAAGAGGGCCATTAGCCCTAAATGCAGCCAAGCGTGCAATGGAAGAAGGCATGCAAATGACATTGAATCAAGGATTAGAATTAGAACATAAATTGTTCGACGAATTAGCTTATACAGCTGATGCCAAGGAAGGGGTTGCTGCCTTTGCTGAACGTCGTACTGCTAATTTTGAAGGTCGCTAACTAAGTGTGAAACGATTTAAAATACTCTTATTATCTTCCATAGTTCTAGCTAGCTCCCTTACTCCAGCCCTCGCATGTGGCAATGCAGCGAGAGATTACGATAATGCCGTACGCAATCTCATAGAAAAAACTGAAAAAATCTTAACTTTATCAGCCGCAAGAGATTTACTTGTTGATGCATGTAAACAGCTCCAGCTAGCAAATGGAGACTTTGACAAGACAAGCAAACAACTCTCTACTGTAAAAAATAGTTCCGAGTTAAAAACAACTGCTAGTGAAATGCGTGTTATGGCTACTTCCCTTACTAATATTAGTGATCTTCTAAAGAATTTTCGCGGGGATGAAATCGCCCAAGAAAAAATAGTAGCAGAATTGCAAAAGGTCAAAATAAAACTTGAAAATGCACTTTATCTCCTAGATGCAAGTGATGCGCAAGCAGCACTTCACGCAATCTGGGAAAACAAAGGGGCCTGCGGATACCTAAATATACCAATCTAACAGGGAGCACAAGAATAGCGTGTCGAAGCACGATTTTGATGTAATTATTGTAGGGGCTGGACCAGCAGGTAGTACTGCTGCGCATGATCTAGCAATATCTGGTGTAAAGGTATTACTACTAGATAAGGAAGCTTTTCCTAGATATAAAGCCTGTGGTGGTGGCATTCCAATACGAACTGAAAAAATGTTACCTTTCCCAATTACTAGCGTTATTGAAGATTCCGTTCACCTACTAAGGGTATCTGCGCTTGGCCAATATTCTTTCACTCAGGATTCTGGCAAACCTTTTGCTCACATGGTAATGCGGAGTCATTTTGACAATTTATTGTTAGAGCAAGCACAGATTGCAGGTGCCAATTTTCGTCCACAGACAACTATCCGAAAAGTTGAAACCACTAATTCCGGAATTTTGATAAGTGGAGAAAATTTTGAAGCATCTTCAGACTTTTTAATTTGCGCAGATGGGGCACATTCACCTATTGGGAAAATGGTAGGACTTGGAACTAACCTCATCGAATGTGCAGCTTGGGAAGTTGAAATTCTAGCCCAATGTCAAGATATCCAACCTCATACTCCAAGCTCCACAGCTCTTATAGATATTGGCTTTCAGCCATGGGGATATACTTGGATGTTCCCAAAAAATGAAGTTCTTTCTGTAGGCATTGTCACGCCACGTTCACAAGCAAGCACAATGAAAGCACGTACAGTCACTTACCTGGAACACTTAGGTCTAACTGAAAACCAAATCAAAATTGCAAAAGGTCATAAAATCCGTTTCCGGAGGGGTACTGAACGTATTGCATCAAAAAGGATAGCTCTGATTGGTGATGCAGCGGGACTTGCCGATGAATTTACTCAAGAAGGAATTTCTTATGCTGTTCATAGTGGAAAGCTAGTAGCACAATCAATTTTGTCACTGGAAAATACTCATCTATTGAAAAAATATGAACATGCCGTCAATACATATATTCAACCTGAGCTTAATGCCGCACGATTAATTGGATTTATGTTCTACAGGATGCTCGATCGCTTTCAAAAACCATGGATGTTCACAACAGGACATAGTTCTATTCTATGGAAATCTTTTTTCGATATTCAACGCGGTAACTCAACTTATGATAAAGAATTAAAAAAAGCAGGCCCCTTAGTACCTGCTTTTCGTTGGTTTTTAAATCGAAGTACCACATACGAATAATTAAACTAATATGCAGTAGCATATAGCCAGGGAGAATTCTGTATGCAAACAGTTAGCAAGGAAATTCGAGTAGATGGACGCCTAAGATTGCCTCCAGGGCAAAGACTTACTGATGGTTGGCCTGTACTTCATTACGGTTCGATACCAAGAATAGATTTAGATAATTGGCAATTTCATGCTTGGGGACTCGTTGAAAAAGAGCAGAAATGGAACTGGGAAGAATTTAATGCCCTGGGAACAATTGAGGACACCAGTGATATTCACTGTGTTACAACATGGAGCAAGTATGACAACACTTGGGAAGGTATTCCTTTTGAAGCATTTCTAGAAAAGGTAAAACCTAAGGCAACAGCAAAATACGTAATGGTACATTCTTACGGAGGCTATACAACAAATATTCCGCTAGCAGATTTAAAAAAAGATGGAGTGCTCTTCGCACACAGCCACAACGAAAAACCACTCGAAAAAGAGCATGGCTGGCCGTTAAGGCTTATTGTACCCGAGTTATATTTTTGGAAAAGTGCAAAATGGATTGGAGGAATACAATTCCTCGATGAAGACCGTGCAGGATTCTGGGAAACATATGGCTATCATATATACGGTGACCCTTGGAAAGAACAACGATACTCGTAATTAAGTGCGCTACCTTCAAGGCTTACCAAAAAGCTAAATACCCTCATTCATCGCGCTTGAAAACTGGACTTCTAAGCGTGCAGCTAAGTCAACGTAAAAAGAAGCATCACCACCGAATTTAACAAACTGAGCAATGTGATCACTAATACGTGTAGCTACACGATCACCGCCTCCAAGCTTAATATCATCTTGTCCATCAACACTAAGAATCGCACCCTCATCAGAACCTACCGTAATCAATGCATTTGAAGCTGCTTCTAAAACAAGTGAACGCCCAATAGCAAGATGTGCTGAAACAGGTGTGACGACTAGATGTTGTTCAGTTGGGGCAATGATAGGCCCACCTGCACTCAGCGAATAACCTGTACTTCCTGTAGGAGTTGCCACAATCATGCCATCAGCTCTATAACGTGCAACGCGCCCTCCATCAATATGAAGTTCAATATAGACAGGACGTCCTGGGGTAATTCGGCTGACGATAATATCATTTAAGCCATGCACTACTTGCCCAGCAGAAGAGCCATCCAAAACTTCACCTTGCACCATTACCCTCTTCTCCAATTTCCAATCTTCCTCGAGAATACGATTTTTTAATGTCCAAAAATCTTCACGATTAAGATCGGTCAGGAAACCTAAGCGGCCCATATTAATTCCCAAAATAGGAACTTCATAAGGGATGCTAATTTGAGCAGTCCTCAAAACGGTACCATCACCGCCAATACAAATTAAAAGATCAGCATCTGCAATCGGAGCATCTGATGAATTCGACCAAATATCGTACGCACCAAATTGAACACCAACTTGTACAAAATACTTCCCTATCTCCTCAGAAAATTCAATTGCCTTCTGATTCTTACTGGGATAAAAAGCTATTACGTGTCCTAACAAAGTACTGCTCCCCTTGATGGTGTAGCTAACGATATAAGTATTTCACGATTTCCACGAGCACCTAAAACTGGACTATCTAATGAATCGAACAAAATCCAATCCTTAAAAAGCAACCATTTAAGAAAATCTTTGTGCACCATAGCACGTATATTCTCATTCACGATTACTCCACCTCGTGGAACATCAGACCTTTTTGCTTCAAATTGGGGTTTTAACAAAACAATTCCGGGCGTTCTACAAACTGTGTATTGAGCAATTACCGGCAATATAGTACGTAATGAAATAAATGAAACATCAACTGTAAAAAAATCTATAGGAGGAAGTTCTGAAAGATCCCTCGCATTAGTACGTTCAAGCAAAGTTACCCTTTTGTCACGAGCAAGTTTTTGGTGAAGCTGCCCACGACCAACATCAATAGCTAGTACTGAAAGAGCTCCCTTTTGAAGTAAGCAATCTGTAAATCCACCGGTAGAAGCACCTATATCTAGGCATCTTAAACCATCAACTGATAAATCAAAATGTTTCAAAGCTGCCTCAAGCTTGTCTCCACCCCGACTAACAAAACGCTTTTCCTGAAGAAGTTCTAGTCTAGTAGCTTCAGAAAATAAAGTTGCTGGCTTTACCAATACAGACGTTCCAACTCGAACACGTCCAGCCATAATTAAGAGCCTTGCTTGATCAACAGAATCAGCCAAACCTTGTTTCACTAAAAGGATATCGGCTCGTTCACGTCGCATAAATAACTAGTCTTGTGTCTTTTTTAAATAAACCAAACTGAAACAGCTAGGCACTTTCATGTAGTTCACTAGGACTAGTCACATTATCTTTAGAAAGGATCAGCTTAGGTTTTGAATCCTTTCTTATAACATCGCCATTAACCACACATTCAACCACATCAGTACGATTGGGAATCTCATACATCACATCAAGTAGGCAACTTTCTAAAATAGTTCGCAAGCCTCGCGCTCCGGTTCCCAGAGTAATTGCAGCTAAAGCAATCTCTTTCAAAGCATCTTCAGTGACTTTCAGCGAGACCCCATCCATTTCAAAATAACGCTCGAATTGGCGGACCAACGCATTCTTTGGTTCAGTTAAAATTCTAATAAGATCATCTTCTGCAAGCTCTGTTAAGCCAACTGCAAGAGATAATCGCCCAACAAATTCGGGAATCAAGCCATACTTAAGCAAATCATCATGGGCAACTTGAGCAATCACAGAACCTTGACTTTCCACACGTGCATCTGCCAGAAATCCAACTCGACTATTATTCCCTTTAAGCCTCTTGGCAATAATCTGATCTAGCCCTTCAAAAGCACCAGCACAGATAAAAAGAATGTTCGAGGTATCTATTTGCAAAAACTCTTGATGCGGATGCTTACGTCCTCCCTGGGGCGGGACACTCGCAATACAGCCTTCAATAATCTTTAACAAAGTCTGCTGTACCCCTTCACCTGAAACATCCCTAGTAATACTCGGATTGTCAGCACGCCGAGCAATCTTATCAATTTCATCAATGTAAATTATTCCCCGCTCAGCTTTAGCAATATCAAAATCAGCTGCTTGCATTAACTGTAAAAGAATGTTCTCCACATCTTCCCCAACATAGCCAGCTTCCGTTAGTGCAGTGGCATCAGCAATAGAAAAAGGAACCTCTAATAAGCGAGCAAGGGTTTTTGCAAGTAAAGTTTTTCCAACTCCAGTCGGCCCAACAAAAAGGAGATTAGACTTCTCAAGTTCAACATCCGCATTTTTTGAAAGATTGTTAATCCGCTTATAATGGTTATACACCGCAACAGACAAAACCTTTTTTGCTTCTTCTTGTCCAACAACATAATTATTCAAATGCTCATGAATCATCCGTGGCGGAGGAATTTTTACCGGAACAAATGGTGGTGCTTCATCAAGCACTGGAGCAGATGGTACTTGGGCAACTTCGATCGCGTCCTGACTAATAATAGCCGCACACCTATTAACACAATTTTCACAAATATAAACTGATCCAGGCCCTGCTATTAACCGACCCGCTTGTTGCTCACCTTCACTACAAAATGAACAAGAATATTCAGTGCCACTAATATGGCCACTGCTCATTTTTCTTTGCCTTCCTGGTTACTTTTACTAAGTATTTCATCAACAAAGCCATATTTTTTCGCTCCCTTAGCATCAAGGTAAAAATCCCTATCGAAATCTCCAGAAATTTTTGCTTTAGTCTGCCCTGTATGAGATGAAATAATATTACGGATAATCTCGTTATTACGAAGAATCTCTTTGGCCGCTATTTCAATGTCCCGTGCCTGGCCACGAGCTCCCCCCAACGCCTGATGCATATGAATCGTTGCGCTTGGAAGTGCATATCTCTTTCCTTTCGTCCCTGCAGACAAAAGAACCGTAGCCATTGAGGCAGTCTGTCCGACTGCGATAGTAGAAACATCAGGTTCGATCAACTGCATAGTATCGTAAATAGCAAGCCCTGATGGAATAACACCACCCGGCGATTGTATGTATAGACTAATATCACGTTTAGGATCTTCCCGTTGCAGAAAAAGCAACTGGGCAACTATAAGATTTGCAACCTGATCATCAATTTGAGTACCAAGAAAAACAATGCGTTCTTTTAATAATAATGAAAAGATATCAAACGAGCGCTCCGATCGGTCGTCACTCTCAACAACTGTTGGAATTATCGATTCTGCCAAAAATTGAAAAGGGTGGCTCATTCAACATTCTCCTGAAATTCATTATCATAATTTTCAACCTGTTCAGTACTTGCAAACTCCTGGATCGACTGCAGAGTCTTTTCCGTAAATAAGCGCTGTCTCAGATTTTCTATCCCAGCTTCACTCTCAAATAATTCACTCAATTGAGCATTATTTTCACCAATTGCAACGAGCATCTTCTTTCTTTCCTCCTCAACTTCATCATCTGAAACTTCAATCTCTTCCTCCCCAGCAAAAGTACTCACAATAAGATTACGTGTAACTCGCAACTCAGCAGATTCACGTAAGGTTTCCCTAAATTGCTCTGGGCTTTGTCCTATTTGAGAAAGATGAGTCTGATAATTACGAACATCATTGCCATGTGTTTCACGAATTAAAAGATCTACCTCACGTTCAATCAAAATTAAGGGATACTCAAGTTCAGCAAGTTCAGTCATCGCATCAATAACCTTGACCCGATACTCATCATCAGCAGTACGCTGCAAGTTTTCTAAAATATCCGAACGGACACGTTCCTCCAATTCATCGAAGGTATTCACTTCGTCTAAATTTACTTGCTTTGCCAATTCATCATCATCTTCAGGCAGTTCTTCTTCTTTAATTTCTTTCAAGGATAATATAAAGCTAGCTGTCTTCCCTCTAAAACCCTCTTGTACAAAATCTTCAGGCACTGCAATATCCACCTGTTTTTCATCACCTATCTTCATTTCAATAAAAGATTCTGCTAGATCTGGTAGAAAGAGCTCTCTTCCCTCTGTTAACGGAAAAACTACATCCTTATCTTCTGCAAAAGTTTGGTCTTCAACAGTTGCATGCACATCAGCAGTTAAAATATCGCCCCATTGCACAGGACGTTCCACAGGAATAAGTGTTGCAAAACGTCTTCGTAAAGCACCCATCTGTTCTTCAAACATATCCTCAGTAACTTCTACAGATTCAGGTTCCACATAGATATTTCTATACTCACCAAGATTGATTGTTGGTTTAAGCGGCACAATGGCCTTAAAACGAACCGGGTCTAATTCGAGCACTTCAATCGCGGGCTCCGCAATAGGCTCTAAATTTTCGTTCTCAACAGCTTCGTTATAGATTTCAGGAACAAGTTTGTCCAGAGCTTCTTGAATAAGGCCTTCTCGACCAATTCGGCTTTCTACTACACTTCGCGGGGCTTTTCCTGGACGAAATCCTGGAACTTTCAAATTTTTCACAACGCGACGGTAAGCAGCCTTTAATGCTGGCTCTAATCTTTCCTCATCGATTTCAATTTCCAAAGTAGCAAGGCTCGGAGGAAGCCTTTCAAGATTCACTTTCACTATTTCTGCCCCCTGAATTATAGGATTATACCGAACACTCGGCTTTTACTCGATTTTTTTCGACATTTTACAATTCAATATTCATTCGCGAACAGTACGTGGCTCCGCAAGATCAACAAGTGAGTCACCTAATAAATTCCAAGCAAAGAAAAATAATACCACCGGTATAGCAGGAGCAAGTAGTAAATGCGGAAATTCAGCAAATGTTCTAATCCCTCCTGCTTCATTTAAAAGTGTTCCGAACGAAGAGGTTGGGGGATCTACTCCAAGTCCTAACCAAGACAAGGCAACCTCCGTACCTGCGATTCCAGCCATACTTGCAGAAAGACCAACTAGGAAAAGGGGGATCACTCCAGGAAAAATATGCTTCCAAACAATTCTCCACGTGGACGCTGCTATCGCTTCTGCAGCAAGAATGTATTCCTGTTCACGTATCACAAGTACCTGGCTTCGGACTATGCGCGAACTTCCAATCCATGCAAAAGGTACAACTGCGCCAATAATAATTAAGAAATCTACAAAAACAGGACCGCTTTCGCCAAAAAATGTATGTTCCTCAAACCAAAACCCTAAATCATTTATATAGGTTCGAAAAGCCGCACTTATAGCAATCAAAAGAAACAATGTAGGTATCCCAGAAAGCGTTTCTCCGACACGCATAATAATACTATCAAGCCACCCTCCTTTATAACCTGCTATTAAACCCAAGGTAAGCCCAATAAATAAAGAACCTGTGATAATTACGGCAGTAGTAAAAATAATTGTGGTACGAGCAGAATAAATCACGCGTGAAAGTAAATCCCTTCCTAATCGATCTGTACCTAATAAATGTTCTCGGGAAGGACCTTGGCTACGTGCCTCTAGGCTAAGTACCTGCTGGTTAGGATTAGGTATTGGTAACTGATTCGCAAAAATCCCAACAGCATAAAAACTTAAAATATAAATTGTGGCAATCACGGCAATTTTTTTCCCGAGAAATCGATGCAGATAACTAAATAGTTTTCTCTCACCATAATCTAACAATTCCGTTTCATGATTAGTTTTTAAAATCAAACTGCACTCCTAGATGCGCCGATACGGACACGCGGATCAATAAATCCATATGCAACATCTATGAAAATATTCACCATAACGAAAAGAAAGGAGCCAAACAGTACTAAGCCCAAAATAATATCGTAATCATTTGCCAAGATTGCATCCAGACTTTCCCTTGCAATACCGGGTATACCCCAAAATAGCTCAACGAAAAGTGAGCCCGCAAAAATACCCGGCAGCGAAAGTCCTATAACTGTCAAAACAGGAAGCAATGCGTTACGCGTAATATGCTGCAGCACAATTGTTTGATTCCGAAGCCCTTTCGCCCTTGCAGTACGTACATAATCTTCGCTCATAACTTGGATAATGGCAGCGCGCATAAATCGAGCAACTCCAGCAACTCCAGGCAAAGCGATCAATAGCACAGGTAAAATTATATTTTTGTGAAAAACACCTTCAAACGATAAGTCTACCCAGCCTAATTGCAGGGCAAAAATCCATTGAACAATTGGGGCAGAAACAAAAACAGGTACCGCATCAACCGCGAGCCAGCCCCCTATCAATGCAGGGTCACGATTTTTCCCTCGATTTAATGCGGTATAAATACCAAAAGGTATGCCTAAACCAAAAGCAATTACCAAAGCAAAAAAACCAAGTCTTGCAGAAACCCAAAGTCGGGGAATTACAATTTCATTCGCAGTAAAATCCAAACGACGTGTAGAAATTCCAAAATCACCCTGAACTAAATTACGTATATACGTGACATATTGAATTGGCAGGGATTCGTCATATCCATACTTTTCACGTAAAACGCTAGCAGTCGCAGCATCATACTTTTGGCCAAGCAAAACTTCGACAGGATCAGTTGGTGTTAGTCGTAAAATTAGGAACACTAGGATAGATATGGCGAAAAGAACAATCACTGCTGAAAAAGTTCGCCTTATTAAATAAGCACCGATCCCCTGGCTCATTTATACCTCCCACTTCATAATTTATTGACTAGCAATAGTTATATATCGATACTTTGGAACACCTATAGAAAGGTCAGGCCAGTTTTGTACGCACGGCTTCACAAGTAAATGCTGCACTGACCAAAAAATGGGAATTATTGCCGCATCATCCAAAATAATTTGTTCAGCTTCCCAATATAATTTATTTCGACGAATCATATCTTGCTCAACACGAGCCTTTTTCAATAATTCATCTACATTAACATTGGCATAACCAAGTTTATTTTGAGTGCTTCCACTAGAAAATAACTTGTGTAGAAAATTTTCCGGATCAGGATAATCCGCAATCCATCCCAATGAAGCCACTTGGAATGTTTTCCGACGTAATTCCCGCAAAAATGTTGACCATTCAACTGCTTCCAACTCAATATCTAAGCCCAAATTGTCAGACCATTGTTGCTGAAATACTTCAAGAAAGCCACCACCACTTGCAACTGAACCCGGAAAATTTAATGTAATTCTGGGCATATTATCAAAATATTTGGAATTGGCAATTAGCTCTGCAGCACGTTCCGGATCATAGGGATACGAAGAAACATCCTCACTATAACCTGGCATTTCAGGAGGAAGAATACCATCAGCAACACGGAAGCGATTGTAATAAAGAACCTCATTAATAGCATTGCGATCAACGGCCAAAGCTAAAGCTTGCCGGACCAGTGGATCATCAAATGGAGGTTTATTCACATTAAAAGCAATGTATGAAAGTGACATTTCTTTAGCAACACGATATTCACTTGCATACCGACTCTTCCCCGCTCTATACGAATCTAGTTCCAAAGTGGGAACTAGAGCTATGTGGATCTCATCATTTTCATACCTTGTAGATAGAGAACCCCCACTTAGATTAAAAACAACAGCCTCTAAGTTAGGAGGACCGAGATGGTAACGTTCATTTCGAGCAAGAACAATTTCTTTCAACGGGTTAAAAGTTTGCAATCTAAATGGGCCCGTACCATTAGGATTACGCGTCCAATTCGTAGGATCACGCATTATTTGCTCTTTATCCACTACAAACGAAACTGGATATGTTAATACTTGCAAAAAATGAGTAATAGGTTCAGTCAAACTAATTTGAATCGTTGACTCATCGATTACTACAACTCCTCTAACCGTATCGGTTAAACCATCAAATTTATCTTTTACACCTACAATCTCACTGAGATATAAGAGAGCTGTAGGAGAAGCGTTCAATGGATCTGCAGCACGCTCAATACTGTATTTAAAATCCTCTGCTGTTACACGTCGACCATTATGAAAAACTACGTTTTTTCGAAGCTTAAAAGTATATGTCAGCCCATCGGCTGACATCTTCCAACTCTCTGCTAAATCAGACTCTATTTGTAAATCCAAACCTAACGTAACAAGACCACCAAATATTTCAATAATATACTCGGCTGTACCGATATCACTGACGAGAATAGGATCGAGAACAGTAGCAGGTTCACCGCCATAAGTTAGTAATCTATTCTCCTTACAAATAGCACTTGAACTAGAAGAACCTCTTAAATCCCCTTTTCCCTCTGTTGCACGTTGTGTCTCTGTTGGCTCAATTTTAGAACCCCCAGATTCACCACCACATGCAGAAAAAAGCACAGCACACGAAAAAAATACAGCTACAATTATTAAAAAAGATTGTTTTAATACTTTCATTATAAATTCAGGGTACCAAAAAAAATTTCCAGTAGCAGCTTTGAGTACTGTTTCTTGGGATTTTCTTAAGTTTAGATCCTCACTAAAGGTCGAGTTGATCAATCCTCTGTTCGATCTCAGGAACTAGCTGCAATCCTAGTTCTTTCAGCTGTTCAGGAGAAACAGACGAAGGTGCATCCATGAGAGGATCTGCTCCTGATGAAGCCTTCGGAAACGCTATGACATCACGAATGTTGGAGGTCCCTACTAACTGCATAATTAACCGATCGATACCTGCGCCTACTCCACCCATAGGAGGAGCTCCATACTCAAGAGCCTGCAATAAAACACCAAATCGTTCAGCAATTTCACTGTCACTATGACCCAAAAGTTGAAAAATACGCATTTGGTCATCACGATTATTAATCCTGATAGACCCACCACCAATTTCCTCACCGTTCAATACTAGGTCATATTGTCGTGCACGAACTTTAGCAGGATCCGTATCCAATAAATTTACATCGTCAGCAACAAAGCCGCTGAAGGGATTATGCGTCGAATCCCAACGATTTTCCTCTGGTTTCCATTCAAGTAGAGGGAACCCAGTCACCCAAGCAAATGCAAATACTTCATCGTTCCGCAAATCAAGTCGCTCTGCCAGCTCCTCTCTAATAAGGGCAAGCGTTGCAGAAACAATTTCTGGTGGGCCTGCCGCAATAAACAACATATCAGCTTCTTTTGCACCTGTTGCTTGTTTCAGTGCGCTCACTTCCTCTTCGCTAAGAAAACGTGAAACTGGAGAACGAATTTCCCCTGTCTCGGAAAAACCGATGTTCACCAAGCCTCCAGCCCCCGCAGATTGAGCAATTTTTACTAAAGAATCAATGCTTCGCCTAGCCATATTCGCTTGCCCATCAACACAAATCGCTTTTATCTGCCCACCAGTCTCTAACGCAGAACTAAAGACTTTAAATTCACTTTTCTCAAATATGACTCCAATATCAATAAACTCTAGCCCAAAACGAAGATCAGGACGATCTGTACCATATCGAGCAATACAGTTTTCATAGTCTAACCGCGGAAAAGGTACCTCAAGAACTTGCTTGTTATTACCAAAACGTAAGGCTACTTCTGTATAAAGCTCTTCGACTAAAGTCATTACATCCGCCTCGTCAACAAAAGCCATCTCCATATCCAATTGAGTATGTTCAGCTACTCTATTAGAACGAAAATCCTCATCTCGATAACAACGAGCGATCTGGAAATAACGTTCAACACCTGCAACCATCAATAATTCTTTCAGAATTTGTGGGGATTGCGGTAAAGCAAAAAACTCACCTGGCTGCAAACGAGATGGAACCAAAAAATCACGTGCCCCCTCAGGAGTTGAACGTATAAGAGTTGGTGTCTCCACCTCCATAAAATCTCTTTCAGTGAAGAATGCACGAATGAATGAAACAACCTCATGACGAAGACGGAGAATTTTTATTGCCTCTGGTCGTCTAAGATCAAGATATCTGTATTGAAGCCTGAGGGATTCGTCCACCTCACCTGGTTCATATATTGAAAATGGGGGTGTCACGGCCTCATTAAGCACTGTGATTGCAGTCGGAACAAATTCAACTTCTCCGGTTGGAAGATCTGAATTAATAGTCTCCTTCGTCCGATGTTCGATTGTCCCCTCGAGGCCAATAACCCATTCAGAACGAATACGTTTGGCTATATCATACAAGCGTGAATCATCAGGATTAACGACAACCTGGATTACACCCTTTGAATCACGCAAATCTATAAAAATAACTCCGCCATGATCACGCCTACGATCAACCCAGCCAGCAATGCGCACACTTCGCCCCACATCTGAAGGTCGAATATCACCACAGAACACATCTTTTAAATAAGTCATTGTTCGAGAGTAACAGCGGAGTCGTTCAAAGACGAGATGGGCTCACTTTTAAAAATTTCAATCAACTCCTCAGACATATGCTTTTGGAAACGTTGATAAGCTTTTAGAAAAGCTCGCCCCTCTTTAGTGAGTTCCGATCTTCCTCCACCGGGGCCACCTACTTTGGAAGTTACGAGCGTATAGCCTAGATTAGATTCCATTTCCTTAATTTTACCCCATGCACGACGGTAAGAGAGACCTAACTCGTTGGCTGCTTTAGCTATAGAGCTAGTTTCACAAACCAACTCTAGTAAGTGAACCCTATAGTCCGACATCACAAGTTGATCGTTATATTCAATCCACAACTTTTGATGAGGTACAAATCGATCCATCACTGCTCCTGAAAAACATCTCTAAAGTAACAATACCTACAGGTCCTTCAATGAAACACCTGGCGAGACAAAGTAACTTTGTAGTGAGACACTTAGTCGATGGCACTTAACCTTGATCCTGGTATAGCGGCAACGGGGAACCCAACACTTATCAAAATAATTATAGAAGAAATGGACGATGGAGCCATTCCTTTTGAGCGCTTTATGGAATTAGCACTTTACCATCCAGAGCATGGGTATTATCGAAAAAAAGGACGAATTGGAAGACATGGTGATTTTCTAACAAGCCCTTCTATTCATCCTATGTTTGGTTGGGCAGTCGCTGGGTGGTGTGAATGGATTTGGGAAAAATTGGATAAGCCAAGCCAATTCACAATTTTCGAGCCTGGAGCAGGTGAAGGGTTACTGGCAACTGCAATTTTAGACTGGGCAGAAGGACGTGAAAATCAATTTGCAAAGTCAATTCACTACGTAGCACTTGAACCAAATATGCCAGGTTCTGATTCGCGCATTGAATGGTCAAACATAAATCCAAGCCCCGTATCTAAGGGTGTAATAATCGCTAATGAACTTTTTGATGCTCTCCCGACTAGGCTCTTCGAAGCAACGCCGCGTGGATCGGCTGAAATTTATGTACGTTGGGATGGCAATCAATTTGTTGAGCTGCATGGTGGGATCGCTTTGCTAAAAAATGTTCCAAATGAAGGTCGCTTCGAAATTAATGGACGAGCATGGCCCCTGCTAGAAGCTATGTCCCAACTAATTAAAGTAGGTGGCATCCTCTTGGCTGATTATGGCTATCTAGAAGAAAAATTGTGGGCCCCTTGGCGCTTACAAGGAACACTTGCATGTTTTTATCGACACACAGTACATGAGGACCCTTTCCGCCACGTTGGTGAACAAGACATCACTTCGCATGTTAATCTTTCCGAGCTCGCTTTTGGAATAGAAAAATGCGGATATACTCAATTAGGTCCAACGCCACAACATGAATTTTTGACTCATTTAGGTATAGGACAGCTTGTGGAAAATGCACGGGGAGACTTAGCAAACTATTTTGAAAGAAGGCAAGCATTTCAGACACTCACGGATGCTGCTGGCTTGGGAAATATACAAATACTCGCGGGGTTACGGGGAATCAAAGGTATCGCTCCAGGATTTGAAGGTGACAATTTTCCATGAGTTCGCAAAAAACGGAAAAAGTTCTTCTCCTCAAGGGGCACAAAGCACCAAGCTTCTCTCTGCCAGCAATACAGCCGAATGGAACAAAAACAGAAGTTAACCTGAACGAAACGCTACAACGTGCAAAAGTACTCTTAATTTTCTATCAAGATGATGGTATGCCTATCTGCACGAACACTCTTAACGCATTCGCCCAAGAACACGAACTGCTGAAGGAAGCAAAAGTTACTGTATTCGGGATTAATACAAATGGACTGGGTTCTCACAAACGCTTTCAAGAACGAGACCATTTTCCATTTGCCCTTCTAAGTGACTTCCACGGGGAAGTAGTACGCTCATTCGGTCTCTGGAATATGGATGAGCGTAAATCATACCGTTCTGTAGTTGTGATCGATCACAACAGTGATGTTCTACATATTGAATCTCACTTCAATCCTTCAAATTTAAGCGCCTATGCTGCAATATTTACAGCACTAGGCTTAACAGAGCTATCGCTCGACGAGTAAGATCTTATTTCGTAGGTAAAAAAATGTCAGATTATTCAGAGAAAGTTGTTCAACACTTTCAAAATCCCCAGAATGCAGGGATATTGGAAAAACCTGATGGAGAAGCAACTGTTTCAAATCCTATCTGTGGTGACACAATGCACATCACTTTAAGAATTGAAAAGCAAAAAATAATTGAAATGCGGTGGCAAACACGTGGCTGTCCAGCTGCTATTGCAACTAGCTCATATACAAGTGAGATTGTTCGTAATATGCCTATAGATGAAGCACGAACGATTACTCGCGAATCAATTCTTCAGGGTATAGGTGGGTTACCTCGAGATAAATATCACTGCAGTGTACTTGCCGCCGATGCTCTAAACAGAGCAATTGTGCATTTCGAGCAATTTAAAAAAACTTCATAAACAACGTGCAAATTAAAAAAATCAGCGCGTTGCGAATAAATCAGATATTATCTTGCAGTTCGGAACCTAACAAAGGTAGGGGCAATGTCCACTTTATTTCTTTACAGTCCTATTTCGCTAGGTGTAATCTTTGTTCTTATTTGGGCAACATCACTGATCCTTGTAACAATTCCAGCCTTTTCAGCACAAGGGAAAGCTCAACTAATTAAACTATCATTAGCAGGATTGTTTCTATTTATAGAAGCAGCAGTATTAGTCACATTGGCAGTTCTGAATAGCCAAGAAATGATCTTTCAATAGTCTAAATTAATTTAAGTGTTGGTTTTCTTCCGGGACGTGGATCATAGTTACTCTTGAACATCTCGAGCTTATCACGTTCAATAAGATATTTTCCTGCAAAAAGCGTTGCTGGTACTTTTTTCTGCTTAATCAAGCGACGCAAACTTTGAGGATGTATACACAACTCGCCAGCAGCATCTATAAGATCCAAGTAATTGTCTAACAGTCCTGCCACAAAATCTCCATTACCAACAATATTCTAGAGAAGTCAACCTACCATACCGTCATGCTCAAAGTCTAGCAACTAGGCTTGATCTGAGTCCATTAAAGTTAGTGCCATCACTAAAAGATCTCGCTCTTCGCCATTTCTATCAGTCACCCAACCTCGAAGTATTGTTTGTATTTGAAAGCCAAGCCGCTCAAATATAAGCATCGCAGTATGCTGCTCCAAAGTCATATTTGCAGTTAATTTTCGAATTCCAAAACTGGGTGCAATAAAACTAATTTCCCCTGCTAAGGCTGCACCGACACCTGTCCCTCTATAATCTGGATGCACGTTCATGCGAATTTCACCAACATGTCGAGACCATATAGCAGTCTCGATATGTAAACTCGCATACCCCACAATAGTTGTACCCACAAAGGCTAATACTGTAAAAACTTCCCCTCGATCAACAGAATCAGTCCATTGATCAATTACTAAACGATCCGTGATGTCCTGTCTCAAATATAAGAGATCCTCAGGTGACAAGGCCTGGATAAAAACTTCAAGTTTTTCACGATACGCTAACGTAAACGGAATAAACAAGATTGATGTACCATCTCGCATAACATCTTCAGTTGGATAACGAGAGGGAATAGATAAATTTTCTGAAGCACTCATTCAATGATTATCCAAGCTAAAGTCATAAATGCCAACACGAACGATTATTATGAATCGTTCGTGTTGGCATTTATGACTCTCACATCCTCGAAATCAACACATTCCAAACGAGGTAAAGATGGATAGCGGCTTAGTGTCTTATTAAATACAGCTGCTTTACAAAACCAAAACAATGAGGAGCGATCTGTAGAAATAATCTTTTTATACACACAAACACTACACAATCCAACGGCAGGAATATAACGTAATTGTTTAGAATCGTTTTTAGTCAACTAACACTTCCTATTAACACTAAAAAATTTACGTTATTAGTTGCGTAAAAGTGCTCCAAATTCTTTTTCAAGACGATTAAGTAAGCTCTTACGGCATTTTAATACATCTTTTTCATTCAAAGTTCTATTTTGCGATCGGTATTTAACAGCAAGACCTAAAGATTTCATCTGGGCAGGCAACCCTTCTCCTCGATATTCATCAAAAAGCTCTGCTTCACATCCAACATCTCCAGAACGATGAGCACATACAAAATTAATTACCTCTCCACTTGGTATGTGCTCAGGAACAATAATGGCAAAATCATGACGAGCATCAGGGTACCTCGGTGGTGGCATATATTCAGGACGTATATGAACTGCATCAACAGCCTTACTAAGCCAAAATTCAAGCAAGTAAATAGGTTCATCAATATTGAAAAAATCTGCCGTTTTTTCTTCAATCTGTCCTATAACCGCAATAGTTTCACCAGTTGCAACAGCAGTTGCTTTAGCTGAAAACCCTGGTTTTAGTGGCGGGGAAATTATGCTACTAAAACTTGCCTTAATACCCTGTGAAAGGAGTAGGGTTTCCAAAGCACCTTTTGCATCAAAAAAGTCTAGGTTTTTAGAGCCTGGTCGCATCCACCTCTCACGACGTCCACCTCCAAGAACAGCACATAAAACTGGCTGTTCTTTAGGCAAATCATCCACGACTGGTAAATATTCAACACCGATTTCAAATAAACGAAGTGCCTGATCTTGATGCTTACGATTAGCAGCAAAAGTTCTTAAAAGAGAAGACCTTAACGAAGTTCGTAACCAAGTATGCTGAGAAGCAATGGGATTGGAAACACCTAACGGATCTGAACGAACTTTATCTTTAGGATCATTAACTTTTGCAAGATCTTCTTTTGAAGTAAGTGTATAGGTAAGAATCTCCTGAAAACCAAGGCCACTAATAACAACACGCGAATTGTCACGCAAATTAGTCAGGTTATTAACAATAGGTGCTGGTAAAGTTCCGCTTAACTTTGTTGTAGGTAAATTTTCATATCCATAAATACGAATGACATCCTCAATAAGATCATCAGCAATTTCAATATCTGTACGCCAATATGGGGGTACTACTTCAAATTCTTCCAGCTCTTTTTTAATGGTTACATCAAAACCAAGACTGTTCAGGATACGCACGACATCCACAGAATCAATTTTAATTCCTAGTACCTGTTCAAGACGATATGCAGAAAGAATAATTGCTTTAGGTTTTACAAAACCAGGATATACATCCAGTGTGCCCTTTGCTGCAGTACTGTTACATACTGTTTCCAAAAGGTATAACGCTCTAGCTTGGGCGAAATTAGCCATTTCAGGTCCTATGCCCTTCTCAAAACGTGTAGAGGCTTCGCTCCTAAGTTTTAAAAGCGTCGATCCACGTCGGATAGATGCAGGAGAAAAATTTGCAGATTCCAAAAGAATAGATTTTGTACTTGAGTTCACTTGGCTACTCAAAGAACCCATAACCCCAGCAATAGCAATAGGTCCTTCTTTATCACAAACAGTGAGGATATCCGGGGAAAGCTCCCTTTCAAGTCCATCAATCGTGGTAATAATTTCCCCTTGTTCTGCTTGCCTTACAAAAATATGCTGGCCCCGGATGCTATCGTAATCAAAAGCATGCAGAGGTTGGCCTGTTTCAAGCATGACGTAGTTCGTAATATCAACAACATTATTAATAGGTCGAACATTGTGAGCCCTCAAACGCTTTTTGATCCACTCCGGTGAAGATCCTATGATAATTCCCTCAACAATTGCTGCTTTATAACGAGGACAAAGATCGGAATCTTCAATAGTTACATCAATAAAATCACCTACGGCACGTTCTGACTCAACGTGACCTACCTCTGGAATATGTAATGAAACACCCACAAGGGCAGAAATTTCACGAGCAATACCCAAAACACCTAATAAATCAGCACGGTTTGCCCAAGTATATAGATCGAAAATCACATCACCGTACACCTCAGTTAAAGCAACACCCACTGATGCATCAAATGGAAGTGTTAAGACTGTTTCGTGATAGTCACTGAGGCCAAGTTCTTTTTCACTAAGTAGCATTCCTGCAGACTCTACCCCCCTAATTGGACGTGCCTTTAATACTGTCTTCTCTCCAGTTCGACCATCAACTAAATGAGCACCTTCACGTGCGAAAGCAACTCGTTGTCCCACAAAAATAGAGAGGTCACCACAAATCACCTCTTTTGATTCATTATGATTAGTGCTAATAGTGACTATTTGTAAACGATCAGCATTAGGATGTTCATTAATAGCAATTACTTCGGCGACAGTGATAAGTGTCGTATCCCATTCTTGCCCAATAATTTCAATTTCTTCAACCTCAGCAATTGAATTCGTGATTTTCCGTGCCAAATCTGCCGGTTCATACTGTCCATCAATATCAATAAAATCACGCAACCAGCTTAATGAAATTTTCATTTGATAGAAGAGAACTGCCCTAAGAAACGCAAGTCGTTTTGATAAAAGTGCCGTATATCATCAATTCCCCAACGAAGCATCGCAACACGTTCAATTCCAACTCCAAATGCAAAACCGGTGAACTTTGATGAATCAAACCCAGCATTCTCAATAATTTCAGGATGTACCATTCCAGCACCAAGGATTTCTATCCACCCTGCTCCATGGCATGTACGACAGTTACCACCTGAACCAGAACATATAAAGCAATCTATTGCCATTTCAATACCCGGTTCTACAAAAGGAAAAAAGCTATGATGAAAAATAATTTCACGATCTTTACCAAAAAGGCGACGAGCAAAATCGTAAAGCGCTCCTTTAAGATCACTCATGGTGATACCTTCATCTACTGCAAGTCCCTCGATCTGTGTAAGCATCCATTCGTGTGTCGCATCAGTTGCTTCCTGCCGGTAACACTTCCCAGGGACAAGAACACGAATAGGTGGATCATTTGTTTCCATGACACGTATTTGATTTGGAGAAGTATGTGTTCTAAGTAACATTGAACGTTCACCATCAATTATAGAGTCGACCCAAATTGTATCCCACATATCTCTAGCCGGATGATCTTTTGGAATACGAACAGCATCAAAATTATAATGTTCCCACTCAACTTCTGGTCCCTCAAAAACCTGAAACCCCATATCCTCAAAAACCTTAATGCAATCATGTAACGTCTGTGTAATGGGATGGAATGCACCAATATCCTGTGGTCGGCCTGGTAAAGTAACATCTATAGAAAGATCAGCAGATTGAAAAGCACCTTGATCGCGATCACTGGCAAGTTTTAGCTCACTCGCTAGTAACAATTTTAACGTATTAGCGGCTTTACCAAACTCACCCCGCTGTTCAACAGGCTGATCACTTATAGAACGAAGCAATTGTGTGACTCGCCCATCCTGACGACCAAGCCAACGAACTCGCCATGCTTCACGTTGTTCAGAAGTTATTGAATCGACAAGGTCAGCCAAAGCCTCTGCTTTAAGTTCAGTAACTAGGTCTGTGGATTTGGTCACGTTGAAAGAATTATAAAACTTAACTAGCTATATGTCCTTTCTTCAGGAATTTTATAAATAATTAAGCAAAAATAATCAAAAAAACTTTCAAAAAAATGTTTTTCAGAGATAATCAAATTAACATTCGGAATGATGGAGAATATATGGTAAAGGGATACGTACTAATCGAAGCCGTAGACGGGGTACAACTACTTGCCTTGCAGTTCGTTTATCTAGGAGTAATTAATTGACCCTTCCTGTTTCTCAAATGATTAGTGTTGAGGAAGCTCGCAATCGCATTCTTTCACTTGTCAATCGACTACCGAGTTCTGTAACCAAGCTAGATGAAGCTCTCGGGCTAGTATTAGCAACTAATATAATCGCTCCTTTTGATATCCCCCCCTTAGATAACACTGCAATGGATGGATACGCTGTACGTGCCAAAGATACCGAAAAAGCCAAGTCAACTAATCCTATACCCCTAAAGGTAATTGCAAACTTAGCAGCAGGTTACATTGCCAAAGAAGAAGTAGGGAAAGATGAAGCCATACGAATAATGACAGGGGCACCTATACCGAAAGGTGCAGATTCAATCGTGCCATTTGAAGAAACCGATGAACAAGGCGGAAAGCCCAATGTCAAAAATATAGAAGGAACATTTGTAAAAGTTTTCAAGGCTGCGAAGGTGTCAGCAAATATTCGCTTCCGCGGAGAGGATATTCGGGAAAATCAAGTGATCCTGGAGGCAGGAAGAACTATCCGTGCTTCCGAAATTGGCGTTCTTGCAAGTACGGGGTTAACAGAAATTGAAGTATTTAGACGTCCAAACATCGCAATTCTTTCAACAGGCGATGAAATAGTTTCTCCAGGAAAGCTTCGGAAACCTGGTCAAATATATGATGCAAATACAAAAATGCTTGCAGCCCTCGTTAGACAATTTGGAGGAATTCCACATATTTTAGGAATTGCTAAAGACACTGTGGAAGATCTCACAATGAAGCTGAGAAGTGGTTTTGGTACAGACATGATTGTTACTAGCGCAGGTGTTTCTCGAGGAGATTTTGATATAGTCAAGAATGTCCTAGCTAAAGAGGGTGTAATTGATTTTTGGACAGTTCGAATGAAGCCTGGCAAGCCTTTAGCTTTCGGAACTTTTCATACCCCAGATGGACGATCCATTCCGCATTTAGGATTACCAGGAAACCCGGTCAGCTCAATGGTAGCCTTTGAACTATTTGGACGACCCGCACTTTTTAAAATGATGGGGCGTCCAGACTGGAAACGAACAGTGATACAAGCAGTCACACAAGACAGGATTGTGAATACAGATGGGAGACGTTTTTTTGCTCGTTGCATCATTACAAAAAATGCTAATGGAACCTTTTCAGCAAACCTAACAGGCCCACAAGGCAGTGGTATTCTAACAAGCATGAGTGCAGCAAATGGGTTAACAATTATCCCTGAAGAAACACCCGTAGTGGAACCTGGTGAGACGATCAACGTTATGATGCTGGATTGGGAGCAAACGCTGTTTTAAGACCTTATCTTTTCACGACCTTTTTAGCCATAAGTATCGTTTTAGTAGGCTGTTCCAAAGATACCAGTGCACCAGTAGATCCTGATACTCTCGAATATTTTTTGGAAATAGCTTTAGGAATCGAATACGGGGAACGCCCGGATCCAGTTTTGGAACGGTGGGCATCAGATTGGAAAATTTATATTGGAGGTGATCCCAGCACTAACGATTTGAATTGCATAGACTCAATTAACCAAAGAATTGCCCGTCTAACTAAATTAAAAATCATTGAAGTTGAGGAGATTTCTGCGAATATCAGTATCTTTTTTGTACCAGAAAGAGAATTTGGCAAACGAGATCCATATTACCCTCCGGGAAATATCGGATACTTTGGTGTTTATACTGAAATAAGTGGGGAAATCGTAAAAGCGATAATACAAATTTCAAGCGAGGATCCTGAAAAAGAACGATGCCATGCCATAGCAGAAGAATTAAGCCAAATTACAGGGCTTTATGCAGATTCATTTACAAAGAAAACTTCTCTCTTTTTTCAAGGTTTTAGTAATTTACAAACTTTATCCAAAATGGATGAGCTGATAATGCAACTGCTCTATGACAAGCGATTAGAAATAGGAATGGTAGAGGAGGAAATTAGAACGGCTTTAAAAAATTAGTCGTCTAACAAATCTGGTCTGCGCTTAAAAGTTCGCTTGTATCGTTGCTCTTCTCTCCACTTGCTGATTTCGGCGTGATGCCCACTCAACAAAACATCTGGAACAGACCATCCCTTAAAAGTGGCAGGCTTTGTGTATTGCGGATACTCAAGTAGACCATCTGCAAAAGAATCATATTTTGCAGAATTTATATCACCTAAAACACCGGGAATTTGACGAACCATTGCTTCGATTAGCACCATTGCTGGTAGCTCTCCTCCACTTAAAACATAATCACCAATTGAAATCTCACGATCTACAAAATTCTCTATAAATCTTTCATCAACACCCTCATATCGACCTGCAACCAAAATTAATCTCGATTCCTCTGAAAAGTCACGTACTAGTGCATCTGTCAGGCGCTCACCTTGAGGGGTGAGGTAGATAACTTTCCCTTTTTCCTCAGATTGATCTTGCACTGAGCTCAAGGCTGACTCAAGAACATCTACCTTAAGGACCATACCCTGGCCTCCACCGAATGGAGTGTCGTCCACAGTCTTGTGCCGATCAGAAGCATAATCTCTAATATCGTGAACAAACAAATCAAAAAAACCTTGTTCTTTGCCACGTCCAATGACTGAAACATCAAGTGGGCCTGGAAACATATCAGGGAACAATGTAAGAACATCTATCCGCATCATTTTTGCACAAATATTAGTTACTCCTCATGCTTTGTGGGTCCAGTTAACAATTCTGCTATATGGGAAATAAGAGGTTCAAGAATATCTAGTCCTTGAGACACGCCATTTATACTTCCAGGAAGATTTACAATTAGCGTTTTTTTACGTGTTACTGCTATTCCTCGTGACAAAACAGCAAAAGGAGTGGAACTTCGCCCACTACTTATTAAAGCAATTGGAATACCAGGCACATCACGTTCCGCAATAGCTCTCGTTGCTTCTGGAGTCACATCTCTCGGAGTTAACCCAGTCCCACCAGTAGTCAGAATAAGATCCACGAGAACCTCATCACACCACATTGCTAAGGTTTGCGAAATTATTTCCTTTTCATCAGGAACAATTTGACGATTTACTACTTCATAACCCCAATCTAAACAGCGCTCAGCTATAAACTCACCAGCTGAATCAATTCGTTTACCTGATGCAGCCGTATCAGATGCAGTAAGTATAGAAATTTTAACCATTCCCAAATCTTACGATATTTAGTTCTTCAAAAGGCTTGTAATGTCTGTGCAATAACCCTAATATATGGAGAAGAGTGGTGGAGATTCCCAAGTCTTCCCAAAATAACCCTAAAGGATACGGCTATGACACGTTTTCTAGGCGCTTTCGAGTACCATCTCGACGATCGCAACCGTGTTCAATTGCCTCCAAAAATACGTGAAGCCTTCTCTGCCGGAGCAATTCTAGTTAAGGGTGGCGAAGAATGTATCGAAGTTTATACACATGACGGATTCGAAGTACTCACTAATGTAGTAGATAAAGCACCACGATTATCTCAAGGAAGTGAGAACTTAAATCGAGCCGTTTTTTCGACAGCACGAGAAATCCCACGTGATGGTCAAGGACGTATAAGTATCCCTCAAGAGCTACTAACCCATATCGGCCTAACTAATGAAGAAAAAAGAAATTCCGAAGCTAGGCAATCCGTCATAGTAGCTGGTGTTGGGTGGAGGCTAGAAATCTGGGCTAAGGATACTTGGCAACAAAAGGAACAAAACCTTCCTAAGGATCGTATAGAAGCATTGGAAAGACTTTCTTTAAATGAACGTGCAAATAGGGTGGATTGATGATGATAATGGCCAATCCTAAAACACATATTCCGGTCTTACTAGAAGAAGCTTTAGCCCATCTAAATATAATTAAAGGGGGTAGTTATATAGATTGCACTACCGGAGCAGGCGGTCACAGCGAAGCTATAGCTGAGGCTATAGGGCCAAATGGACGATTGCTATGCATAGATCAAGACGAGGAAGCACTCAGCCACGCACGTACAAAACTGGCTCCGTTTGGGAGACGGGTCAGCTTTGTGCATAGCGATTTTCAAAATCTTAAACAAATAGCACAGGCAGAAAACTTACAAACTGCAAACGGCATCATACTGGATCTAGGAATATCCTCGCTTCAACTTGATGATAGTGAGCGTGGGTTCGCCTTTAGGCTTGAAGGGCCGCTAGACATGCGCCTAGACCGGACCAATAACAACATAACTGCAGCAGAACTAATCAACAATTCAAACGAAACTGAGTTGATAAAAATTCTTAGAAACTATGGCGAAGTTCAAAATGCAAAACGCATAGTAAAAGCAATCATTGCGGCAAGACCTATTTACACAACACACAAAATTGTTCAAGTCGTCGAGCAGGCCGCAGGGAACGTACGGAATCGGAAGAAAAAACACCCCGCCACTACCGTATTTCTTGCGTTAAGGATCATAGTGAATGGCGAACTCGATAGCCTTCGCAATGTGCTTCCTCAAGCCTATGGCCTGCTCGGCAAACCTTCCAATACCTGCAAAGGCGGGCGTATCGTAGTGATTAGCTTCCACTCACTCGAAGATCGTATTGTTAAACAATCATTCGCACTAGAATCAAGTGATTGTATTTGCTCAAAATCCCTACCTTTATGCCGTTGTTCACACAATGCGACTTTAAAGAGACTGACAAAGAAGGCAATACGTCCTACAGATACTGAAGTCTCTAGAAATCCCCGTGCGCGAAGCGCTATACTCCGTGCTGCTGAACGATTAGGTGACTAATAATGGCAGCAAGGCAACAAACTTTAGTAAAATTTACACAACCTTCCATAAATTTTCGTTGGGGAATTATCTGCTCGATATCACTTTTAACACTTAGCGCACTTATACCAGTACTCCAAGCGAGTTTGATAACCACACAAGGTCATGATATTCAGATTCTTAAGCAAAACCGTTCTCAAACAACTGCAGAATTACGATTAATTGAATTGGAGCTAGCAGAGCTAAACTCCCTAGAACGGATTGAGCGGCGTGCAAGAGAAATCGGATTAATCGATCCACCGACCTTACCTATATTCATCGAAATACCTAGCCATCTCATATCAGTCACAAAAACAACGGAGCAACTCCCCGGTCAAGAAAAACAAACTCTTGAAACGACTCCGTGGTGGAGGTCGATCTTAGTACAGACCAACACTAATTAATCAAGTGGTCGCGGGAGAGACCGCCATGAAGGAAACGATGGCGCATAAAAGTGCCCAACCAACACGTCGTATTTGGCTCCCTCTTATACTCTTTGGGGCCTGTATCACTGTCTTCTTGGGGCGACTTGTACATATACAAGTAATCAACCATGAAGATTATTCCTCGCAAGCATCAAATACGCTTCTAGACAACGACATATTAGATGCTCCTCGTGGAAAAATCTTTGATAGAAATGGCCAACCGCTTGTCTTAAGTATCGATACTTGGGATTTATACATTTCGACAAAAGCTTGGACTGATAAGGAAAGCGCTAAAAAAGCTGCCAGCATAATTGCTAACGAAACAGAACTCAATGACGAAGATCTACAGAATCTTATCGAAAAAAGCGTACTTGTTGACCAAATAATTATAAGAGATCTTAAATACGAAACAGGCATAACTTTGATGGAAAAAGGAACGCAAGGAGCTGTTTTGCTTCCCAATACTGCTAGGAGCTACCCGAGTGGGAAACTTGCCTTAGAAGTACTTGGGTTTATTGGGACAGACAACGTAGGACTTGCGGGAATCGAAGCTACTTACAACTCGCTACTTGCCGGTAAGCCAGGCAATTTCATCTATGAACGAGATAGTAGAGGATCTCCCATACCTTTTGGGATTCACATCATAGATCAACCTGTGCCTGGTGCATCAATAAAGCTCACTATCGACAGACGGATTCAATATATTGCTGAAAAGGAACTAGACAAAGCCATAAAGAAACATGCAGGGACCGGTGGCACTGTATTGGTCATGAATCCAAACAATGGTGAGATCCTTGCACTAGCTTCTAAGCCAGAACTCTCAGCGATTACACAACTTTATGAACCAGGAAGTGTTTTAAAAGTAATTACAACAGCTATTGGGCTGGACCTTGATCTTATTACACCTAAAACAACGTATTTTGATGCAGGTATCACTTTTGTCCATGGGGAACCGATCCGAAACTGGGAATCACTCAGCTATGGATTAAGCACCATGACGGAAGTACTTCAGCATAGTATCAATACAGGATCAGTATTTATAGTTGAACGTATTGGGGCAGAACAATTTTATAAATACTTAAATAAATTCCGTCTTGGTCATGCAACGGGCATAGACTTACCAAACGAAGCAATCGGAATTATTCCTACTCAAGATGATGCAGGCTGGAGTCCCGTTGACTTAGCAACCCAATCCTTTGGTCAATCAATTAGCATCACCCCAATACAGTTAATAAGTGCTTTTGCAGCCACTATAAATGGTGGCCACCTTATCCAGCCCCACCTGCTCATGTCCCCGTTCTCAAATACAACCGAAAGTAGTAGTTTTTATCAAGCACAAGACAATCAAGTCATAAGTGTAGAAACAAGTAATTCGATCAGGGAAATGCTTAGTACAGTTATCAATACAAATATTTGGCACCCAGCGCGACCAAAATACTACAGCTCTGGTGGAAAATCAGGAACAGCCAATATCCCTAAAGATGGAGGCTATAGTGATGAACAAATAGTCTCCTTTATAAGTTTCGCCCCTCTCGATGATCCTCAAATAATTGTGCTCGTCAAAATTGATCAGAATAAAGACAACTTAACAGGAACTGAAGCAGCTGGGCCCGTAGTAGCACGCTTAATAGACAAAACTCTACCTCTACTCAATATCCCACCAACAGCGGAATATGTTGGTGCACGATGAATACACAATTAACGACTACATTCGTAGCTGAAGTTTTGGAAAAATTCGGCGGGAATATACATTCGTTTAAAGAAGGACCAATTAAAGGGGGGCTTGCTGATTCACGGCAAATTCAGGGAGGAGAACTTTTTGCAGCTTTCCGAGGAAAACAATTGGATGGGAATAACTTTGTTATAGATGCACTCAATGCCGGCGCAAAGGCAGTTATTTGCGAGAAACTTCCCGAAGGTGATTGGCCAGAACAAACCATCATCACTGTTGAGGATACACAGCAAGCATTATCTAAACTTGCACAATCATGGCAAAGAACATGTGCTCCATACGTCATTGGGATCACCGGAACAGTTGGCAAAACAACCACAAAAGAGCTGACTGCAGAAGCCTTAAGTAAATGCTTCAAAACACATCGTAGCCCGGGAAATTTCAACTCAAGAGAAGGCTTGCCGCTAGCACTACTTAGCCTCACATCTGAAATAGAAGTCTCAGTGCTTGAAATGGGAATGGATAGTCCTGGAGAAATAGCGGCACTTTGTGAAATTTCCGAACCACAATGTGGGGTCGTTCTCAATATCGGTGCTACCCATTTAGAGAAAATGGGAACGATGGAGTCTATTGCAAAAGAAAAACTTTCACTAGTAAGAAGTTTAGCTACAACAGCCACGGCAGTCGTAAACATAGATGATGAGCGCATCGCACCAGTGATTGAGGAACTCACTTGCAGGCTTATTACTTTTGGATCTAGTAAAGCAGCCATGCTAAAACACGGCCCTGTAAAAAATCATGGACTAGAAGGTAGCAGCTTCCCAGTAAACTGGCATGACACGCAAGCCAACGTAAAACTACAACTACCAGGTATCCACCTCGTTGATAATGCAATGGCAGCAATTGCGGTACAGCTTGCTATGGGAATCGAACTTAAAAATGCGGTAAAAAACCTAAATGAATCCCATGCCAAAGGGCGAATGTTGGTACGCCATGGAAAAAATGGCGTGATTCTTATTGATGATACTTACAACGCAAGTCCAGCATCGGTTGCAGGAGCATTAAATCTACTGAAGGAACTTAAAGGGAGGAGAATAGCACTGCTTGGAGAGATGGCTGAGCTTGGAACGCGGTCAGCTATCGAGCATCAACGTATAGGTACCCTGTCTGCACGTTCATGTGATCTTTTGTATCTAGTAGGTGAGCAATATCAGCTGATCTTCGAAGAAGCTAAAAAAGATGGACACATGAACGTGTTTTGGTTCGGTACTAAAGAATTAGCTTTAAAAAAACTCCTAGAGGAATTAAGGGCTGGGGATATTGTTTTGCTCAAAGGCTCACGATCACAAGAGTTAGAGTCATTAATTCCGGAACTTGAGAGCAAAATATGATTAGTGCACTGTTTGCAGGAGGAATTACATTTCTAATAGCTGCTGGCATCGGATGGCCTATAGTTTCATATTTGAAAACGCAAACCCCAGGGAAGGCAATAAGCACAGACCAACCAACAGCACACAAGGACAAAGAGGGAACCCCCACATTTGGAGGTTTTATCATTTGGTTACCTACATTTGTTGTCACTGCGATAGCTGTAGACTGGATCACTCACCGCTCAATCCTGCTTCCCTTAGGCATGATCGGTGCAACAGGCGCAGTCGGCTTTCTAGATGATTTAGGTACTCTTCAAAGAGGTGGTTTTACTAAAGGTCTTTCATGGCGCTTAAAATTATCTGTATTAACAGTGTTCTCATTAATCGCAGCTTTTATTCTTTACTATCAACTTGACGTTCAATCATTGAATGTACCGTGGCTAGGTCAATACGAATTAGGTCCTGTTTATATAGTAATAGCAGTCATAACAATTGTTGCAACAACAAGCGCAGTCGCTGTAACCGACGGACTTGATTCACTAGCAGGTGGCACTACGCTTCTCGCCTTCGTAGCTTATGGAGTAATTGCTTTCATCCAAGGACAAGAGTTTGTGGCAACTTTTGCTTTTATTATCGCAGGAGCAAATCTCGGATTTTTGTGGTACAACGCATACCCAGCAAAAATATTTATGGGTGAAACCGGTGCGCTCGCCCTTGGGGCCAGTTTAGCTGTCATAACTCTAATGACAGGACATTGGCTTCTCCTCCCATTAATTGGAATCGTATTTGTTTCTGAAGCACTCAGTAATCTTGTACAAATTGGCTATTACAAGCTAACTAAAGGTAAGCGCTTACTTAAACGAGCACCACTTCACCATCATTTTGAAGAACTGGGATGGAAAGAAAGTGGAATAGTTACTCGATTTTGGGTTATCGGTTTTGCTGCTGCAATGGTGGGCATTGCGTTAGCTATGGCAGTCCCGGAGTAACCATGAGTATTACCAGATTCGAGTTAGTAAAAACAAATCTTTCAGGGAAAAAAGTTCTCGTTTACTCAATGGGCATTGAAGGTCAAGATCTTGCGCGCTGGTTCATCCGTAAGGGGTCTGAAGTAACTATGTCAGACACGAGGACAGAACATCAATTGCGTGCTGCGGGAGCAAATCCACCAAAAGGAGTTTCAAAAGTTTCGCAGGGTCAAGCATTATTAGATCCACAAGGCTTCGATATAGTTGCCACCTCACAATCAATATTGACTACTAACCAAGTCATTGATCGTGCAAATAAATTAAAGATCCCTGTAATTTCCCAAATGCAACTAGCACTGGAAATTTGCCAAGCTGACATTATTGGCGTAACTGGTTCAAGTGGTAAATCAACAACAACTGCACTTGTCGGCTTTGCTGCATCTGCAGCCAACATAACAAGCTTCACAGGAGGTAACCTAGGTGGAGAGCTACTTAAAAAAATTGAGCAGCTCCAAAAATCTGCAAAAGCCTTCTTAGAAATTAGCCATACACAGTTACAGTACATTGAAAAATCACCACATATTGTGGGAATAACCAATATAACTGCTAATCATCTCGATCAATTTAACTGGGAAGACTATGTTTCCTTAAAAGTAAGCATCCTCAAAAAACAAAAGTCTTCTGATATAGCAATTCTGAACAAAGACGATATTACTTCGTGGAACAACAGAAATGTAGTCCAAGGAAAAACACAGACTATTTCACTGCAAGGTCCAATTGCCGGTGATGGGAGCTGGGTTGAAGATAAGAAAATCTTCGCGCGTATTAACGGAAATAAAGAATCCATTATTGATCTGACAGAGGTGAAACTTAGAGGAAGCCACAATCTAGAAAATGCATTAATGGCGACAGCCTTAGCATGCTCAGCACAGATTCCCAAGAAGGCAATACATCATGCGCTGCGTAACTTTCCTGGACTACCACATAGGTTAGAAACTATAGGAGAAACAAAGGGGATTAAATGGATCAATGACAGTATCGCCACCACACCAGAACGAACGATAGCAGCAATGGTCAGTTATACAGAACCTATTATTTTACTTTTAGGCGGACGAGGAAAAAATCTCCCACTAACAACACTATGCGAACAAATACCAAAGAGCTGCAAAGCAGTTATTTGTTTTGGAGAAACAGGTTCGGCTTTTGCAAATGAACTGAACCCAATAGTAACGACAAAAAATGTTGATTCATTAGAAGAAGCAGTTTTAGCGGCAGAAAAAATAGCAGTCTCAAATGACCTCGTATTACTTTCACCTGCAGGGAACAGCTTTGATGCATATCCAAATTTTGAGGTAAGAGGTGAACATTACCGCCAGCTAGTTACTCAATTGGATGACTTCAAGCCTTGGGTAACAAAAGAGTCAAACAATGCTTAACAATTCAACAAATAAATGGCAGCTTGGTCATCCAGATTATGTATTGTTAGGAGCGGTTGCATTGCTTACCTTCAGCGGAATTATTTTCGTTTATAGTTCAAGTTTTGTAACTGGAATCGTTCAATTCAATAACGCAAATCACTTCGTAATCAGGCAAACAATTTGGACCTTACTAGGAACGGGCCTTTTACTACTTGGACTTTCCATTGATTATCAACGATTACAGAAATATGCTTTGCCTCTTCTGATTATTGCAATCGGCCTTCTGTTACTTGTTTTAATACTTGGTGAAACCTACAATGGGGCACAGCGTTGGTTAAATTTAGGAAATCTAAATTTTCAACCATCAGAATTCGCAAAACTCGCAGTCATTATTTACTTAGCCGCATGGTTATCTGCAAAAGCAAAACGTATCCGAAGCATCGAACACAGCCTTGTTTTTGTATTAATGATTGGTGCAATCTCCATGCTTTTACTTTTACAACCTGACTTAGGAACAACAGTTCTTATCTTAGGCACTGCATTTACAATGTTCTGGACCGCTGGCGCAACATTTCTACAAGTTACAACCCTAGGAATCACTGGAAGCGGTGCGGTTTTCCTCCTCGCAGTTATGGAAAGCTATAGGCTAGATAGGCTATTCTCCTTTCTTAGTGCTGAATCTGATCCTTTGGGACGTGGATTCCAAACGCTCCAATCATTAATTGCCCTTGGGAATGGAGGAATTTTTGGACTTGGACTTGGAGAAAGTAGAGGGAAATTCTTCTACATTCCCGAAAGTCACACTGATGCCATTTTCGCAATCATAGGAGAAGAGTTAGGTTTGGTAGCTACAGCTACAATTCTAATTTTGTTTGCGAGTCTAATGGTACGAGGCTATCAAATTGCACAACAGTCAAATACACAATTTGGCTTCCTCCTTGCAACAGGTATAACAACCTGGATTGTGCTACAAGCCTTACTCAATATCGGTGGAATCATTCGTGTGATTCCATTAACAGGCCTACCAATCCCATTGCTTAGCTATGGTGGTAGTTCTCTATTAGTCTTAATGCTAGCAATCGGAATTTTGGCAAATATTTCACGTAATAAGCCACTAACTCCAGATATTGATGGTGGTAGTTCATGAAAATTGGACTAGCAGTCGGAGGAACCGCAGGACATCTCTATCCTGCCTTCGCAACAATACAGGCGTTGCAAAACATACTTGATGAAAAGCAACGCGCTCTTGATACACGAGTATTTGGACCTAATAATCGTGGGGAGGAGGAAATCACCAAAAAAGCAGGCTTCACTTTTGAAAATGTTACCTCAGCGCCAGTACGCGGACAAAAACCAATACAATTAATTTGGGGAATAGTTTGTATCTTCATTGGAACTATTCAAGCTCTTTTACGATTAGCAGTTTTTCGCCCTGATGTTATTTTAAGTACAGGCGGATATGGGTCACTCCCCGCAAGCATAGCCGGGCGATTGTTACGGTTACCACTCGTGGTCTTCCTGCCTGATATAGAACCTGGGCTAGCCATCCGTTTTGAGTCAAAAATAGCAACGCATGTTGCCACAACTACACACAGCTCTAAGCTTCCTTTACCAAAAAGCAAGCTTTCGATTACAGGCTATCCTGTTCGTAAAAAGTTCGAGGAACTAACAAAACTTTCAGCCCGAGAAGAACTAGGATTAAATGCTGAGGAAATGGTGCTATTTATTAGCGGCGCCTCACAAGGTTCTCAATTACTTAACAATTTCGTTTTCACAGAAATTGAAACCCTTTGCAAAAAAGTGATAGTACTACATATCACAGGACATCAGGGTATCTCAAAAGCGCTCGAACTTCGGTCAACCCTCCCTGCAGAATTAGCTAACCGATATCACCCAGAGTCCTTTTATGAAGACCTTCCTGTTTTCATGTTCGCGGCCAATTTATCAATTATGCGAGCTGGGGCAAGCATATTAGGAGAGCTTCCAGCAGCAAATCTTCCAGCTATTCTAATTCCCGGACTTTATGCTGGCGGACATCAAAGAGCCAATGCACAATGGCTTGCTGACCAAGGCGGTGCATTAATCGTTGAAGAAAAAAACTTGGAGCACCTTGGGGAAATTGCTCTGGAAATTCTAACTAACAAAACACAATTAGAAATCATGAAAACCGCCATGCATAGTGCAAATAATACTAATGCAGCAGAAAATTTAGCCAATCTTTTAATAGAGGCAGCTCTATGAAAAAGATAAATTTATTGGGAGGCCATGTTCATATCATCGGAATCGGGGGAATGCATATGTCAGCAATTGCCCAACTTCTCAAAAAACAGGATGTACATGTTACAGGGAGTGACATCGAGGCAACAGAACTCATAGAACAACTACGATCACAGGGGATTACAATCTTTCCAGCACATGCAGCATCTAACGTCTCAGGAGCAGATCTGGTAATAACAACAGCTGCAGTAAGCGATGATCATATAGAAATCAAAGCAGCAAAAAATCAAGGGACACCAATTATGAGCCGTTCCACAGCTATTGCTAAACTCATGAGCGGGAAAAAGATTGTCGCAGTTGCAGGTTCACACGGAAAAACAAGCACTTCTACTTTGTTAGCTACAATCCTAGAACAAGACAACTTTCAGCCCATGTATGTACTGGGAGGAGAAAGCCTCGATCTTAAAAGCAACGCTTCTTGGGGAGCGGGAAAACATTGTGTGGTCGAAGCCGATGAATACAAACAAGCCTTCCTAAGTTACAAGCCTGATATAGAGATAATCACAAATATAGATGCAGATCATTTAGATGATTATGGTAGTAAAAAAAATTACTACGATGCTTTTATAAAATTTACAAAAAACCTCAAAAGCACTGGCATGCTTTTATTATGCGGAAACGACAAAGGCACACAGCAATTATCTGACGAACTCGCCCATACCACTATGAAATACGAATCCTATGGGTTTGAAAAACATAATACCTGGACTGCAACGGACATAAGCTTAACTACTTCAGGAGGAAGTTTTTTACTGCAAGGCCCTAAAGACTTTGAAACCGGTACCTTAGAGATTTCAGTTCCAGGAAAACATGTAGTCCTTAACACTATGGCTGCAGCTGCAATTTCATTACACGAAGGGGTACGATTCACCTCCCTACAGCAAACAGTAAAAACATTTTTAGGAGTGAAACGAAGGTTTGAACTCATTGGTGAATCAAGAGGCATCCATGTAATCGATGACTACGCACATCATCCGACAGAAGTTCAAGCCACTCTAACGGCAATAAAAAACCGTTATGCAAATCATCGCCTAATAGTTATTTATCAACCACATACTTATAGTCGCACAGCCTACCTATGGGAAAGTTGGCTCAATTGTTGGGCAGGTTTAGATAAATTGGTAATTTTAGAAACCTATGCGGCTCGTGAATTACCACATCAAGGAAAAACTGCAGAGGAATTAGCAAAATCAATTTTTTCAGTCTCAGCAATATATGCACCAAATGAAAAAGCAGCAATTGAAAATGCTATCGAAAATGTAACTGACAACACAATAATTTTAACGCTTGGGGCAGGAAATATTACAAATATAGCTCCGCGAATTCTAGAGGCAATCACATGAGAACCCTAGATCAATTAAATCAGTCTTTACAAAAATTTGGAAAACTATGCTTAGCAGAGTCGATGAGAAGCCATACGACCTTTGGAATAGGTGGTCCTGCAGATGTATTTTTGACTATTCACAATAGCAACGATCTAGAACAGGCTATCAAAATTATTACTGAAGCGAATATAGAACTATTTATATTAGGTAGTGGTAGCAACATCATAGTAGGGGATAAAGGCATACGTGGAGTAGTTATAGATAACCGTGCACGAAAACTAGAACAACTAGATGCACTACGTTTCAAAATTGATAGCGGAGCAAATTTCTCTGGTGTGGCACGAAAAATGTGTAGATCCGGCTTAGCGGGACTCGCATGGGCTGTGGGCATCCCAGGAACTTTCGGAGGAGCCGTTATCTACAATGCAGGGGCTTATGGTGGTTGCTTAAACGATGTACTCGTACGCACTAATCTTTTTTCTCCTCAAACAGGTAGCACATGGCTAAACGCAAGTGAATTAAATCTTACTTATAGAAATAGTATTCTTCAAAACAAGCTCTTTGAAAAACAGATAGTACTAGAAGTCGAAATCATACTTCAGGCAGGTGATGAAGAGAAACTTTCCATAGAAGTGGCGAATTACGACAAGCGACGACTAGCTACACAACCACGTGAGCGTAATCCCGGTTCTATGTTTCGCAATACTCCGAACCAACCTGCGTGGAAACTAATTGAGGCAGTAGGAATGCGTGGCATGGCAAAAGGACAAGCAAAAATAAGTGAGCGCCACGCAAATTTCTTTGTCAACACCAAGCAAGCAAGCGCAAAAGATGTTTTGTGGTTAGTAGAGGAAGCTGAGAAGCGAGTGTATGAAAATTTTGGAATCAAGCTAATCCGAGAAGTGAACTTTGTGGGGGCTTTCTAATGGCTAGGCGCATTGCAATTATTTTTGGTGGGCAATCTCCCGAGCATGAAATCAGCGTTTTAAGTGCACGTAATGTTGTTGATGCTTTGGACGATAAACTTTGGACAGCTATCCCGCTTGCTGTTGCGACCGATGGACAATGGCTTACTGAAACCCACTCAGCGAGCATACTCTCTTCACATAAAAAGACAGTTGAAAATAATGGAGTCCCATTAATTGAAAATGGATTAGATATACTGAAAAATTGTACTGCGGCATTCCCTCTAATTCATGGAAAAAATGGGGAGGATGGGACACTGCAAGGGTTACTTGAAATGGCAAACATTGCATATGCTGGATCTGGAGTAAGTGCAAGCATTCTTGGAATGGATAAAAGTCTTTCGAAAGCAATCTGGCAGGCTGCAGGATTACCTATTGCACGCATGATCGTCCTTAAAAAAGAATCGATCCCTGGTTCTGAAGCTGCAATTAGTACAAGGATATCCAATGAAATTGGATATCCTTGTTATGTCAAGCCATCGCGTGGCGGCTCAAGTATAGGTATTAGCAGAGTCCAGTCAGAGGAACAACTTCACCAAGCTATAGCTCTTGCATCACAATGGGACAACAAAATTTTAATCGAAGAATTTATAGATGGCCAGGAAATTGAGTGTGCCATAATTGGCAATGGAAATCCAAAAGCTGCTTCGTGTCTAGGGGAAGTATCTTCCCTAAATAATTTTTATGATTACGACAGCAAATATTCTCCAAATTCAACTACTCAAATCTACATACCTGCACGTATTTCAGAAAACATAGCAGGCAAGCTACGTGATTTAGCTGTCAATGCGTACACAAGCATTGGATGCAAAGGGTTCGCAAGGGTAGATTTCTTTGTGAACAAGCAAGAACAAATCGTTCTAAGTGAAATTAATACTATCCCAGGATTTACAAAAACCAGCCTGTTTCCCCGTCTTTGGGAAGCAAGTGGCTTGAGTTATAGCGCGATGCTTACACAAATTTTAGAACTCGCACTGCGTAGGAAAGAAAGGGAATAAAAATGCAATCCGAGCAAACTATCAGCCGCAGACGAACAAGAATTATTCAACGTAGAAACAGTCCGTTAAAGAAATCAACACGTCTCAGTTTCAAAAAATCCGGCCTCCAGATATCCATCTTGCTAGGAGCTATCGCTTTAGTAGTAAGTATTACCGTTGCTGTTTTTTCTCCTGTACTCAAGGTCCAACAAATTAATGTTGAAGGAATTAAATTAACCGAACTACATCAAATACAAGAAATAACACCACGTATAGGTAAGTGGATGCCCACCTTGAAAAGTGGCCAAGTATCGTCCGAAATTAGTGCATTACCAATGATTGAGTCTGTAAAAATACTTCGGATATGGCCAAATACAGTTCGGATCATAGTTACCGAACTAACACCGAAAGCCAGGTGGATACAAGGAGGAAAGAGTTACTTGGTTAGTGAAAATGGAATAGTACTTCAATCGCTTATTGAATCAAAAACTAAGTTACCAAAAATTATTGGGACCTCTCAGTTTCCTCTACAGCCAGGTGAAAAAGTTAATATCGAAGCTATTAAAACAGCTTTATTAATCCCTGACTTATTAGTTAATTATATGAACAAAGAATTGGCTGAAATAAGAGACTTACCGGGAGTAGGAATTAGCATACGCACTACGGATGGGAAAACCATCTTGATCGGAAATACTGAAAATCTTGAACATCAAATCAGCATTTGGCAACAAATAAACGCTAAGGCCAAAGAAAACAATATTCAATACACCGAAATCGACTTGCGGTTTCAAAACCACCCTGTTCTCAGGAATATACAAAAATCAGTGAAAACAACTAGCAACAAGGAGCAATAATGAAACGGAACCATACGGCAGCAGCCATCGATTTAGGAGCGACAAAAACTACTGTACTTGTAGGAAGTAGCGATATAGATGGCAATACAGAGATTGAAGGATTTGGCATGGTGGAATCTACTGGTTTTCAGAATGGGGGAATTGGTGATATCCACAAGGTACGTGCAGGAATCCAAAAAGCAACTCATCTTGCCGAAGAGGCCAGTGGGACGCGAATTCTAAGTGCAATTGTTGGTATTGCGGGAGAACATCTACGATCTCAGAATGAACGTGGCATCATCACGATAGCCGATCGCAATTACCCAATTAGCGAAGAGGATCGAGAGAGAGTCCTAGAGATGGCTGGGCAAATCAACATCTCTACCAGTCAACAAATTATACATATGCTTCCTCGGAAATTTTGGATTGAAGGAACTGAACATGTAACAGATCCTGTCGGAATGTACGGCACACGACTGGATGCAGAAACACACATCATAGTCGGTGCTGCATCTTCAATTGAAAATCTACGACTTTGTGTAGAAGGAACTGGCATAAAAGTTGATGGTTTCCTTCCTGAATCGATTGCTGCAGCAAAATCAGCATTAACAGATGAAGAACGTATGCAAGGCGTAGCCCTTATAGATATCGGTGCTAGCACTTCTTCTATCTGCATATACGAGGAAGGTGCAGTATCACATTCAGCAAGTTTAGCTCTAGCTGGTGAGCACCTAACACGAGATTTAACACAAGTACTTAGATGCCCCTGGGAAAGTGCAGAACAACTAAAAAAGACTTGTGGTGTGGCAATCTCTGAAATGGCACCGCTCGAGGAAACTGTTGAAATACAGGCTTTTGGAAATCCCCCAGAAAAAACAATTCCTACTCGTCATGTCGCAGAAATTCTACAGGCTCGTTGCGAAGAAATTCTCCAAGAAATTGAAGCCGAATTACGACGTACAAAAACACTCGAACGAATAGCTGCAGGCCTAGTACTTACAGGAGGAACAAGTAACCTTAAAGGACTTTGTGATCTAGCTAGCCAAAAATTGAAACTACCAACACGTATTGGTTATCCAAAAAAATTCGACAATACCCCTGAATATCTTAGTTCCCCACCTTTTGCAACTAGTGTTGGCCTTCTTGAATACGCTTTAAATGACTTTAATCCATTAGTTCAAAACACTACCAAACAACATTCAAACAACATTGCATGGGGAGGCGTTGGACGTCGACTACGTGATTTTGGAAAAGGTTTTTTACCGCAATGAATAAAGGAGCAAGGCTAATTAAATAAATTATATTTTTTAAAAACCTAACCCGCCTGCGGAAATCGTTAAATCACACCCCATGTAAAGGAAAAAAAATGATGAATAATACTGATGAAAATAAACAAACCACAATGTTACCTACAGGAGACGAAAAGGATTCTTGGAGTAATTATGAACAGGAACATGCTGACATCCGTGTAATAGGTGTCGGCGGAGGAGGAGGCAATGCAGTGAATCGCATGGTCCAATCGAAAATTCCTGGTATAGAATTCATAACCATTAATACTGACTCCCAAGCCCTTCAAGGTTCTGATGCCCCTACACGACTACGTATTGGGGAACGTTTAACACAAGGGCTTGGCGTTGGTGGTGATCCTGAAAAAGGTGCCCAAGCTGCTGAAGAAAACAGGAATGAAATTGCTGCTGCACTAGAAGGGGCTTCTATGGTTTTTGTGGCTGCGGGACTCGGTGGAGGAACAGGAACAGGAGCAGCTCCCGTTGTAGCAGAAATAGCTCGTTCTGTTGGAGCATTAACTATTGCAACTGTCACAACGCCATTCTCCTGGGAAGGATCCCGGCGCTCAGGATCTGCAAAGCGTGGACTTGAACTGATACACGATAATGTTGATGCGCTGATCGTAGTTCCAAATTCTCGACTCATAGAAATATGTCCGAAAAACTGTACTGTCGAGCAAGCATTTGAAACAGCTGATGACGTACTAAAACAAGCAATCCAAGCAATTGCAAATGTTATTAGTATTGAAGGGGGTATTAACTTAGATTTCAATGATGTTCGCAGTGTTATGCAAAACGCGGGATCAGCACTCCTTGCAATAGGTGAAGCCTCTGATGAGAATCGTGCAGTCGAAGCTGCCCGTGCTGCAACATCTAGCGCATTATTAAATCAAAGCATAGAGGGCGCACGCAATGTACTCTACAACGTCACCCATAATGGAAACATGGCGCTTTCAGAGCTAGATATGGCTGCACGAGTTATATCCGAAGTTGTGGATCCTGAAGCAAACATTATATTTGGAACGGTAATCGATCCCGAGGTCGGTGATACTGTAAAAATTACGGTGATTGCAACTGGCTTTGAGAAAGATGAGATTAATGAAACGATGGTCGGTGGATCGGCTATTCGCAGTGAGCCTAGATTGACTGGTCTTAACCAAAGTATGGATGTTGAATTAGCGGCATATTTGCGACGTAACACCCAGAAAGCTGGCCTGTTAAGTATTAATGGAATTGGTAGCTCTCTGGCTGAAGGGAGGTAGCAATACCTAAACCGAATACAGTAGCAGAGAGCTACCAATCACAGGGATTTGAAGCTATGGGAGTGGCTTCAAATCCCTATTCAATCACTCAGTCACCCCGCGGTAACTACCTCCAAACAGCATTTCAAAACGGTATCAGGTCACGATCAACAATGCTAATTCTCATTTTTCAGGACAGAAGAAATTAGACATACAGGTATACTTCTTTGTAGCTATGGTTTTTTCTGTATCTTTCCCTACTCGCCACACTGATACATTTACAAATACCGGATTTGTACATGCAGGAGTTTTACTTGCACTTACAGAGCTAGCATATAATTCCTTTGAGCTATATTGCGAACTACAAAAACCTGACCATGTGGTCGCAGTCCAAACTGAAACACATGCCATCTATCATTCACCTCTACCTTGGCAGGAAAATACTACTATTGAAATTCAAACTATCAATGTAGCTACACATTCCTTTCAGCAAGAATTTTCAATCTGCTCAGAACTATCAAATAAAGCTATTGCAACATTTATGCATAAATGGGTCTGGCTAGATCTTGTAACCGGTCATGCAATTCCATTAAGTACAGCTATTCAAGAACGTTTACTGTTAGAAATCAAACCGAATTAGTACAATCAAATAGGTAGCAAATTGGATAAAAAACCTTTAATAGAACTTGTTGGTGGGCCTGATGTAGTTAAACGTATCGTTGGAAACTTTTACCTGCGTGTAGAACATGATCAACCACTTCGCTCCATTTACCCTAAGGATCTTAGCCCAGGACGAGAAAAGCTAGAACTTTTTCTTGAACAATGGTTAGGAGGTGAAGCACGTTATTCAAAGATATATGGACATCCACGTTTGCGAAGACGCCATTTTCCTTTTGTCATTAGTGAAGACAATGCAAATCGTTGGCTTACGCATATGCATGATGCATTTGAAGAAGAAAATTTATTAGCTGAAACTATCAAAATTGTCTTTGAACGACTCGCTCCTCTTGCCTATCACATGGTAAATGAAGGTGAAGATATACCACGCGAGCCCCTACAAGATACTAAGCTCACCTAAAATGGAGTGGGAATCAGAAAACCTATCTAGAAAAGATTTAACTCTTAGCTTACGTAAGGTGAGAGTTACCCCAGGTAACCGACACTACTTCTTATCTAGCAACACTAGACACAAGCAGAGGGTGTATAAAAACAATCCTCCATCCTGTTGAAGGGGGAACTAGTGCAGTGATTTGTGTAGTGGTGCAAATGGAGGATTGGATGGGCCCGTAGATGGTTTGTATACACGGCTATCAACATTACTCAGAAAATCAAAAAGTAGTGTCTTACGTCTCAAATACAGAAAACCAAATGATTTTTCAGAATGCATTATTGATATACTTGCAGGCTGTTCATTTTTAAAAGGAATTGGGTCTAGTTCAATTGTTTTACTAGGACACTCTTTTGGAGGAGCAGGCGTCATCACTGCAGCACAGCTCCATAAACTTGTTTGTGGCGTAGTATCGTTATCACCGCAACGTTTTGGAACAGAAACAGTTTCTGAATTAAATATGGCCCTTTTACTCATCCCGGAACTACAGACAGAGTACTTCCTAGCGAAGCAAGTGAAGATATCTATAAGCGCGCAAAAGATCCAAAACAATTCACTCTCTATAAAGAAACAGGGCACTCTTTAGTAGAAGCTAGATCACAAATTGAAAAGCTACTTCCGGAATAGATAATAGATCGACTTTCCGAGAAAAACCTAATCTCAAAACGAACCATTCACAGCATAACAACAAGTAATAATGATTCAATAAAATAAATACAGGCTTAAAAAATAAGGCTGTCCAAACCCCAAACTTCCCCGGAAGCAGTAGAGAATAATACTACTTGAATAAGAAGCATCATGGCATTCTGCCCTTGTTCCCCAAAATCTTTCAAACCTGCAAGTAATAAGTAATTCAAATTTAAGAGAACGCCGATTGCTAATCCGACAAAAGTAAGCAAACCGAAGGTAAGGCTAATCCCAACACTTAATTCACCTAATACAATCAACCATGAGGTGACTATCCATGTAGACTGACTTCGCAAAGAAACACGTTGAATAAAACTTGCAAAAAATGGCAATGGGTGCTCTTTTAACAGCGACTCAACCCACCCACGAGAGCCCCCGCTTAAAAAATCCTTCAAATCTTTATGCCTAACACTTTCTAGCCACCACAACCCAATACCAATCCGTAGGAGAGCAAGCCACTCTTCTTTATTAAGCCATTCGAAAATATCTAGTGTTTGCATCATAAAATCTTATCGCAGCCCACCATGCCGCGCTATAAAACAAAGACTGATATACGATTAGAGGGGAGTTTTTAAAATGCCTTCTTTAAAGAACAACACCTCACCACTTATTTGGATAGACCTTGAAATGACTGGCTTAATACCCGAAATGGATAAAATTCTCGAAATTGCAGTTATCCTCACAGATTCAGAATTAAACCCATTAGATGAAGGTATTAACCTAGTGATACATCAATCTGAAGAAATACTTGCCTCCATGAATAACTGGTGCATAAAACAACATGGCAAGTCTGGCCTTACGCAGCTAGTCAGAGAATCAACAATCGATATATCAACGGCTGAAAAATATGTACTTTCTTATATCAAGGAAAAATGTCCCGAAGGACTATCTCCATTATGTGGAAACTCAGTTGGTCACGATAAACGCTTTCTTGAAATTTGGATGCCAACCTTGACTACTTATTTACATTACCGAATTGTCGACGTTTCAACTATTAAAGAACTTGCCAAGCGCTGGTACCCAAAAGAAAATCCTTTAGCAAAAAAAGGAGGTCACCGAGCACTAGATGACATACTCGAGAGTATCGAGGAACTACGCTGGTACAAAACAACAATATTTCGATAATTAGTTGGTTACAATTAGCCCAAAATACGTCTTGCCGCACGTTTAAGTATTCCGGGCCTACTTAAACGCGTACTTAAAAAATCTAAATCTTCTTCAGAACCAACAATTAATGATTGCGACCAATCTCGTATTCCAGGCTGTGTATTACTGTCGGTCTTTGAGGGAGGTTCGAACTTTTCAAATTTTCCCCAAGAGCCGTTTGTAAATTCGTAAACTTCTTTCCCGTTAGCACGAGCAAGTACAATACCACCCGCTACATCCCAGGCACGAGTACGCCAAAACTGTGCAGTTCGCAAAATTCCAACTGCAACATAAACACATTCAACCGTAGTTGAACCAATTACTCGAGTATCCCAACGAGGCGTACGCCCCTCACCTCCACCTGGTACGGCACTCAAGGAGCGACGAAGGCCTGAATTTTTTTCCATACCATTAATCTCTTCACCATCAAGCCGCAATGAGCTACCTGAAAATGCATGGTATACACCGGGTTTCAACTTATGTGTAGTTGAGCTCCACACTGCACCAACAACTGGCTCACCATTTTGCAAAATCCCAATAGAAGCGGCAAAAGCCGGAAACTTGTTCACAAAATTTGTGGTTCCATCTACCGGGTCAATCGCCCAAACAAATTCTGCTGCAGGATCGGGAGGGGTATCTTGCTCTTCACCTAAAACAGCATGACTGGGGAAACGTTTACCTACCTCCGCACGTACAAACTCTTCCACTTGTCGATCTATATCCGTTACTGGATCTACTGGCGCAGACTCTCCATTCGAATTCTGAGCATCCTTATACTCCACACTCACATCTTTTCCAAGTGCCTCTACAATAAACAAGCCTGCTTGCGCTGCTATTTCATGCGCAACTTTCTCGAGCTCTGCATAAAACAAACCTTCATCAGTTAATTGGGTTTCACTACTCATCTAAAAAACTTGTCAACTCAGAAAGTGTCACACGTGCAATTAAACGCTTTCGATCACTCAAAGATTCAACATCCCCCTGTGCTTGTGCTTTATTTAAATCATTAAAAGAAAAGGATTTCCCCTCAATTGCTATATCATTTTGATTAACTTGCTCAATAAAAATAAATAGGGTGTTATCCGAGCCACCTTTATGCAATTGTCCAGTTGAATGTAGGTACCTTGGACCGAACCCAATGGTTACAGCAATACCATAACGTTCAATAAAGGCATGTTGTATGACCGCAAGTTGATCTTCCAATTCTTTAGTCCGTGGCAACCAACAAAGAAGTGCGATGTAATAAGAAGGTTCAATATTTTGAAGTAGCTCATTAATTCCGATGCCCTTCATATCCGTAGTTGTACCACTCAAAACTCGTAGAGTGGCATCCTTAGCTTCTTGAACATTTTTTTGATCAAAAGGTTGAATACCTAGTATATGAGCGGCCACAGCTGTTGCAAATTCCCACCTTGCAAATTCAGCCCCAATTTGAGAAGGGTCAATATAAGGAAGGTGTACTACAACTTCGTCTTCAGACTCAGTTATCCCTACTGAATCATTGTACGAAACAAAAATGCAATCGCTACCTTGATTAAAGGAAGGTGCAATTACAGGCACGATACCCAATCCTTCTTTACCCGTGGATTCAGCAATCATTTGTTCAACCCAACTGGCAAAAGGTTGCATTTCAGAAGGGAATGAAAGTACAAGTTTCTCCCGGCCACTACGCGCAGCAACTCCTAACACAACACCTAAATAAGCTCCCGGATTCGTATTGATATCAGTTGCTCTGCAAGCAGAAAACATTTCATCTGCACGTAAGGCAATCTGTGTAGGATCTAGTCCACACAAGGAAGCAGGTAACATGCCAAAAGGAGAAATAGCAGAAAACCGACCACCAACAGTAGCTATACCAAGTTCAATATGTCTAAACCGGTGAGCACGCGCGAATTTTTCTAGTTCTGTTCCATGATCTGTAATAGCTATAAATTTGCGAGAATCCGAAACCTTCTCCCAAAAATAACTACACAGTGTGCTTGTCTCTAATGTACTACCAGACTTACTCGAAATAATAAAAAACGTAGTTTCTAAATCAAGCGAACTAACCAGCGCATTGATCTCGTCTGGGTTTGTTGTGTCCAACAAGTGCAACTTCAATCCTTCGCCTTCCTGTATCCGTGCTAACACTTCTGGGGCAAGAACAGCACCACCCATGCCAATCAAGATAAAATCAGTGAAACCTTCTGACAAAAGCTTTTTCCTTAAAGATAAATAAGAGGGAGCATTTTTCACAACCTCACCTGGTGAATTTAACCAGCCAAGCCTGTTACTCACTTCAGTTTTTTCCGAGCTCCATAACGTATAATCTTCCTCCCATATTCGGTGAACGATATTGTTTTTCTCAAGCACAGCAATCTGTTCATCCACCCTCTTTTCAAGTGAACCAAAAACTGAATCTTGTACTACATATCGCGATGGTGAAAATTTAATCCTTGAATGTAATTGTTCAAGTAATTTAAGGAAATCTTTCTCAAAAGATGCCAATCCATCTTCTAAAAGCTTCTTAGTAACATCTTCGAGATCAACACCAGCAGACGAAAGCATCGCTAGATCAGAATGACCACTATCCCAAACATTTCTAGTTGGTAGTTGTACATTTCCATGATCGAGAATAGCGTCCAATGTAGGTTCTGGAAGAGTATTGACAGTATTAGGGGCAAGCAATTCCTCAAAATAGAGGGTGTCACGGTACTGGGGGTTCTTAGTACTAGTCGAAGCCCAAAGGGGGCGTTGTACCCGTGCTCCCTGATTGACTAATTTTCCCCATCTTTGTCCTGAGAAAATTTCCTCGAAATTTCCGTATGCACTCCGTGCATTGGCAATAGCAGCAGTCCCACGTAAAGGGGAATCTCCATCAAGAATTTCATCTACTGCTGTATCCAAACGTGAAACAAAAAATGATGCAACACTTGCTATCTGAGAAAGATCCTCACCTTTTTCAAGTAATTGTTCAAGTCCTGCAATGTAAGCATGTGCTACTTTTTTATACATAGTGATACTAAATAGCAATGTCACATTCACATTTACACCAACTGCTATAAGCTCTGTAAGAGATTGAACTCCTGCATTTGTTCCTGGAACCTTAATCATCACATTCGGACGATCGACTAGATTGAAAAGTCGTTTAGCTTCAGTAACAGTTTTCTGAACATTATTTTCAATACCTGGAGGAACCTCTAGAGAAACAAACCCATCGACAGCAGCAGTAGTTTTGTAAACTGGAAGCAACACATCACAAGCATTTCGTATATCTTCAACTGCAAGCTGCACAAAAGCATCGTAAGGATCAGCTTCATCACTTGCCAAAATTCTCTGAAGATCAACCTCATAATCACTCGATCCAGATATAGCTTTTTCAAAAATTGAAGGATTCGATGTTATACCAGTAATGATACCTGCCCCTACTAGGCGATCAAGCTTGCCAGAATTCAGTAGATCCCGACTAATGTAATCTAACCAAAGACTTTGACCGATTTCAGTAATTTTCTTCGCTACATCCACCATCTTATTACCTAGAACGCAACTTCTTAATTAATCTTTGAGCATGGCTTGCTACTTCCCCTGCTGTAAACCCGAACTTTTCCATCACTACTTTTCCAGGAGCCGAAGCGCCAAAATTGTTAATCACATGCATCTCCCCATTCCCACCAATAAACTTCTCCCATCCTTGTCCTATCCCAGCCTCCACCGCAAGTTTAGCAGCGAAATCTGGAGGCAAAACTTGATTACGGTAGGTCTCTGGTTGTTCTTCGAAAAGTTCCCATGAAGGCATACTAACAATTCGAGAAATAATACCTTTGCTCTCAAGCAATTCTCCTGCAGCTACTACAAGACTCACTTCGGACCCCGAAGCGATTAAAATAACATCAAAAGTGTCTTTTTCAGAATCCGAAAGAATGTAACCACCCCTAGAGACACCATTTTTAGCAACTTCTGGTGAAGTAATCTGAGGAAGACCCTGTCTCGTGAGTATCAATACAGATGGAGAAGATTGCTCTAATGCTACCGCCCATGCACTTGCAGTTTCATTACCATCAGCAGGTCGTATCACTGTTAAACCAGGAATTGCTCTCAATGCTGCAAGTTGTTCCACTGGTTGATGCGTAGGTCCATCTTCACCAACCGCAATACTATCGTGGGTGAAAATATAAATTACCGGCAGGGACATTATGGCACCCAATCGTAGAGGTGGCCGCATATAGTCAGCAAACACAAGAAAAGTTGCGCTGTAAGGCCTAATTCCTCCATGCAAGGCCATACCATTTACAATTCCTCCCATCGCATGCTCTCGGACACCGAAATGGATATTCCTACCTGCCCAAGAGTCTTCTTCAAAATCTCCGAAACCTTTTAGCTCAGTGTTATTAGAAGGGGCGAGATCAGCTGATCCGCCTACGAGATTCCCTATTACTTGTGCGAGCGAATTAAGCACCTTTCCTGAGGCTGCCCTAGTAGCCATTACCCCATCATCTGGAGAAAACTGCGGCAACTGATTTTTCCAATCATCCGGAAAAACATTTGCCTGCCAATTTCTGAAAATCTGCAAATCAGAAGGGGAAATTTTAGAAAATTTTTCTACTTCCTCATCCCAAGAAGACTCCGCCAAATGCCCCTTATCTAAAGCTAACCTAAACTCTCGCAAGACATCTTGAGGTATTTCAAAAGGCTTTTCGGTCCATCCCAAAGCCTTCTTTGTAAGCTCTGCTTCTTCATAACCCAATGGAGATCCATGCGCACCAGCAGTACCGGATTTATTAGGACTTCCTTCAGCAATCACTGTCGTAGCAATAATTAACGACGGCCTTCTAAGTTCGGTTTTTGCCTGATTGATTGCTTTATCAACAGCCATAGGATCAGCCCCATCAACACGTACGACATGCCACCCATAAGCCAAAAATCGTGCGTTCACATCTTCACGAAAGGCTAAGTCCGTAGAACCTTCTATTGAAATACCGTTACTATCGTAAAGATAAATTAATTTCCCTAACCCTAGCGTTCCCGCAAGAGAAGCAGCTTCAGAGGCAACGCCTTCCATGAGATCACCATCACTAACAATTGCATAGGTATAGTGATCAACGACTTTGTACTCTCCACTGTTAAAACGTTGTGCTAGCATTTTTTCAGAGATTGCCATTCCCACACCAGCCGCAAAACCAGACCCTAAAGGTCCTGTCGTAACTTCCACGCCAGGTGTTAGTCCATACTCTGGATGACCAGGGGTCTTACTACCCCATTGTCGGAAATTCTTAATCTCATCTATAGAAAGATCGTACCCGGTCAAATGGAGCAAACTATACAAAAGCATAGATGCATGACCCGCGGATAAAACAAACCTATCACGATCTGCCCAATCAGGATTTGCAGGATTATGTTTTAAGTGTTTTGTCCACAACGTATAAGCCATTGGGGCAGCTCCCATAGGCGCCCCTGGATGACCGGAGTTTGCGCGTTCCACAGCATCCATTGAAAGTACTCGAATGGCATTTATACAACGTTGCTGAAGATCATTAGGATCCGTATTTACATCGTTACTCATTAGAAAATATTAGTCCTCTTTCAACTCTATCATGCACTAGCTTTATTGGGATGATCCTAATGAAATGGATAACAATTCTGTTTGCAAATGTCTTAAAAAATCTATACAGACACAGACACAGACAACAAGAACGCGTACGATCACTGAAATGAGTAGGAATAAATGGAGATATGAAAGAAATTAATGTCACAGACATCGCTGAGGCAGTAGCAAAACTAGCAATTGAAGCAGCTCATTTCCTTCCTGAAGACGTAGAAGGAGCAATCCGTAGTGCAAAAACTACAGAAACATCACCAATTGCTGTACAAATTATTGACGAAATATTAGAGAATGCAGAGATCGCTAGAACGAAAATGCTTCCCCTTTGTCAAGATACAGGGACAGCTGTGGTACATATCGAGCTAGGGCAAGATGCACATATTAATGGGGGTTATTTGCTAGACGCCATTAATGCTGGCATCGAAAAGGGCTATGATGATGGTTATCTCCGTAAATCCATTGTTAACCAACCGCTAAGCAAACGAGCAAACACAAAAACCAACACTCCTGCAGTCATTCATACTGATATTGTCACTGGCGAAAATTTAAAAATCATGTTTATGCCAAAAGGTGGTGGCTGTGAAAATATGTCTCGGTATCAAAACTTCTTGCCGGGAGCAGGAACAGCTGCTGTTATCGACTTTATTTGTGAGACCGTTGATCTTTCTGGAGGAAATCCCTGTCCACCTTTACTAATCGGCGTAGGCGTGGGGGGGACCGCTGAGAAAGCAATGACTATAGCAAAACATTCCTTGTTTAGAAAAATTGGAGAACATAATCCAGATCCTGAAGTAGCACAATTGGAAGAAGATATTTTGAAAGCAGTTAATGCACTAGGGGTAGGTCCTCAAGCTATCGGTGGCAGTACGACAGCCTTAGGTGTTTTCGTTGAAACCTACCCAACGCATATTACCGCCTTACCTGTAGCAGTAAATATCCAATGCCACAGTGCACGAACAAAGCAAGTTGTTCTGTAAAAACCAAAGGTATTAATGATGAGTTCAGATAGTATTAATATACAATTACCACTAACAAGCACAGTCATTAAAAGCCTGCGTACCGGACAACACGTACGTTTTTTTGGAACTATCTACACTGCACGTGATGCAGCTCACAAAAGGCTAATAGCACAATCGGATGCGGGAGAGAAACTCCCTGTAAATCTTGCCGGACAAGTACTCTATTATGTTGGTCCAACGCCACCAAGGCCTGGGGGAATAATTGGTTCTGCTGGACCAACAACATCAATGCGCTTAGATCCTTATACGCCCAAAATGCTCGAGCTAGGCGTAAAAGGGATCATAGGTAAAGGTGGGCGTGGTCCTGCAGTTCAAAAAGCAATTGCTCGAGCAGGTGCCTTCTACTGTATAGCTGTAGGTGGTACTGGGGCACTATTAAATAGACATATCACGAATGTTGAAGTGGTTGCATACGAAGATCTGGGAACTGAAGCAATTCGTAAATTGGAGCTAGATGGCTTTCCTGCAATTATCGTAAATGATTCGCATGGGGGAGATCTATTAACTGAAGGTAAACTGCAATACCGTACAAGTGAAAGAAAAATTCCAGAAATTAAAGAGCTTCGATAAGGTAAACTAAACCAGAAGGATCCTATGGGCATTACAAGAGAAACGGCACATCAGATACCTCTTTTTTCCAATGAAACACTGGATGGATTAGTACAAACATTCCAGGATTGGGAAAAAGGTTCGCTAGAAAAAACGCTTCAACGACAAGCAGAACGCAGTGAGTCATTTGCAACAAGTAGCCAAACAGTTGATCGGCTCTACACGCCGCTAGATAACACTCACTTAACTTATGACGAAGATCTCGGCTACCCTGGAGAATATCCATTTACTCGTGGTGTACAACCGACAATGTACAGAGGACGATTTTGGACGATGCGACAATACGCTGGATTTGGTACAGCTGAAGAATCTAACAAAAAATTTCAATACCTTTTAAATCAAGGGCAAACTGGTTTATCTGTAGCCTTTGATCTACCTAGCCAGCTCGGATACGATTCCGATGATGTGCTAGCAATCGCTGAGGTAGGACAAGTCGGTGTCGCAATAGATTCCTTATACGATATGGAAACATTATTCCGCGATATTCCACTCGATAAAGTATCAACTAGCATGACTATTAATGCGCCTGCTGCAGTTATGTTAGCCATGTATATCGTCACAGCAGAAAAACAAGGCGTTTCCCCTAATGATTTGCGGGGAACTGTACAAAACGATGTTTTGAAGGAATACGTCGCACGAGGAACGTATATCTTTCCGCCTGAACCTAGCGTACGGCTTGCAGCAGACATCATGGAATATTGTGCAAAGAACGTCCCTAACTGGAATACGATTAGCGTAAGCGGCTATCACATTCGAGATGCAGGATCGACAGCAGCTCAGGAAATCGGTTTCAGTTTTGCAAATGCGTGTACTTATATTGACGCTGCTCTCCAACGTGGCTTGCAAATAGATGAATTCGCACCACGTATTTCATGGATTTTTAACACTCACAATTCGTTTTTTGAAGAAGTTGCCAAGTATCGTGCTCTCCGTCGATTATGGGCACGAATTATGAAAGAGCGCTATCAAGCAAAAAATCCACGCTCAATGATGCTACGTACCCATATACAAACAGCAGGTAGTACTCTTATGGCTCAACAGCCAGAAAACAATATTGTACGAGCGGCAATTCAAGCGCTGGCATCAGTCAGCGGTGGGGTACAAAGCATCGCACTTTCCTGTTTTGATGAAGCATTGGCTCTCCCAACAGACGAAGCACAAAAAATGGCGTTACGAACACAGCAAATTATTGCACATGAAACAGGCGTAGCTGACACAGTAGATCCCATGGGCGGCAGCTTTTACGTGGAGACCCTCACTACTTCTTTGGAAGAACAAGCTATCTCCATCATGGAAGAAGTAGAGTCCATCGGGGGATCCGTCTCGGCAATTGAGTCAGGATGGATACAAAATCAAATTGCAGAAGCATCTTGGAAATATCAACAGGCTATTGATAACGGGGAGAAGGTTATTGTTGGTGTAAATGACTTCCAAGATTCGACTGAACAAGCCCAGACAATATTTAGGGTAGATCGAAAATTAGTAGAGCATCAATTACAACGCTTGGAACAACATAGACAAAAACGTGACAAATCAAAAGTTACCGAATCCCTAAACGCACTGAAAGTAGCTTGTGAAGGGGAAGAAAATTTAATGCCCTCTATACTTAATGCTGTCCGCTCCTACGCAACGCTTGGAGAAATTATTGAGACAATGCGAAACGTCTTTGGGGAATATATTCCACCTACAGTAATTTAAAAAAATTATGCCGATACTCATAAAACAAATCTTTACCTTTCCACATCCTGTAAACGAGTACGCCGCACGCGCTGTAGCACTTCAAGTATTGATACTAACCATCATAATATTTGCGACCGAGTTCTGGCCTTTACTATTTCTTATGCTCTATGAATTCCTAGCACGAGTGCTAAGCGGTCCGACCCTGAGTATCATGGGACAATTATCCACTCGTTTTATTGTACCTCTCCTTATTCAAAAAGAGCGGATAGTACCAGGCCCACCAAAACGATTTGCTCAAAATATCGGCTTGATTTTTACAATTGCAATAATTTTATTAATCTATTGGGGCGACTTTTATCTCACCGGAAAAGTAGTTCTTGCAGTCCTAGGAATCTTCGCTGCACTAGAGTCTTTATTGGGATTTTGTGCAGGATGTTGGACTTTTTCATTGCTTATGCGGGTAGGACTAATTCCAGATGGGGTTTGTGAGAGGTGTAACAACCTTAGGCCCAGTTTAACAACCGAGGACCTCTCATACGTAAGACAAGTAAAAAGTAAAAAAGTAAAAAACTTATTGAGAAAGCGCAACTCTTAACAATTCAATCGCTTTTCTAACCTGTAAAGGCGCAGTACCGCCTAAAAGATCTCTTTCTTCCAAAGCCGAATCTACGGTAATTCCCAAAACATCTTTTTCAAACAAAATATTAGCTTCCTGATAATAATCAAACGGTAATTCATTCAACTCACAATTACGTTCCTCTGCCTGTCGAACCAAATTACCCACCACTTGATGTGCTTCACGGAAAGGAACACCTTTTTTTACAAGATAATCTGCTACATCCGTAGCAAGCGTAAAACCTACCGCAGCAGAAAAACGCATATGCTCAGTATCGAAATCGAGCCCCTGAAGCATTTTTGAAAAAATACGCAATGTAGGAATAACTACCTCTCCCGTCGCCAAAATAGCTGGTTTGTCTTCCTGTAAATCACGGTTATAGGCAAGCGGAAGCCCTTTTAATGTAGTTAGCAAAGCAATCAGTTCCCCATAAACCCTTCCTGTACGTCCACGAGCAAGCTCGGCAACATCAGCATTTTTCTTCTGCGGCATCATACTGGAACCAGTTGCAAACGCATCAGGTAACCGTACAAATGAAAACTCTGTAGATGACCACAAAACAATCTCCTCAGCTAAGCGAGAAATGTGCATTTGTGATAATGCAGCTGCCGAAATAAATTCAACCGCATAATCACGATCCGAAGTTGCATCCAAGCTATTTCGTGAAATATTTTCGAACCCAAGCTCTGTAGCAATCATTTTGCGATCCAATGGGTACGGTGAACCTGCCAAGGCACCTGAACCTAAAGGCAAAACATTAACTCGACCTCGACAATCAAGAAAGCGGTCACGATCACGTAAAAACATTTCTCCATAAGCAAGCAAATGGTGACCAAGCGTAATAGGCTGAGCATGTTGCAAATGTGTATAACCAGGCATAGCAGCACTCACATGCTGTAATGCCAAATCACATAAAACATTTATCAATTCTTCCAACGAAAGAATTACTTCATCACAAAGATGTCGTACTAATAATCTGTTAAGCAAAGCCACCTGGTCATTCCTAGAACGACCCGTGTGTAATCGACCAGCAACGTCTCCAACTTCTTCATAAAGCAAGACTTCAACATGTGTATGTATGTCCTCATATTCTTGCTTCCACTCAACACGATCCTCTTGAAATTCTATTGCCACTTTTTCGAGGCCAGTTATAATAATTTTTGAATCTGACAACGGAATTATGCCTGTACTTCCAAGCATACGAGCATGGGCAATAGAACCAGCTATGTCAAAAGCATATAGCGACCTATCAGAACCAGCTGTGTACTGCAAAGTTAACGTATCTATATCACTAGAAAAACGCCCGCCCCAAGTTCTCATATTCTCTGCCATTACTTAAGTCTACCAGTGACACTAGCGAGTAATACAAATCCTTATCTCTAATATCAAATAATTATCAAAATTAACAGTTAAGTACATCGGGCTACTGTATTCTCTGGGAATGAGTACCTCATTCGAACAAAACACAAATCAGGACAAGAATCTGCACAATGCACTGGATAAAAAAGAGAAAAGCCTAGAGGATCTCAAGGAAATTGTCTGGTACCTACAATCAGAAAACGGATGCCCATGGGATCGTGAACAAGATCACACATCGTTGCGACAACATTTATTGGAAGAATGCTACGAATTACTTGAGGCAATTGACAATCAAAAACCAGCACAATTTGAAAACATCATCGAAGAATTAGGTGATGTACTTTTGCAAGTTTTAATGCATGGAGCAGTAGCTGAAAGACTTAGTGAATTCACTTTAAGCGATATAACCACCGGTATCAGCGAAAAACTAATAGCCCGGCACCCACATGTTTTCAGCGAGCCAAGAAAAACAACAAAAGCTGACGTTGAAGCAAACTGGGAAAAACTTAAACAAAAAGAACACCCAGAACAATCAGTCTTAGCATCAATACCGAAAACACTTCCAGCCCTTGCTGCTGCACAAACAATTCAAAATAGAGCACGTAATACAGGATTTGATTGGCCAGACATGACAGGACCTTTAGAAAAATTATCTGAAGAAATAGAAGAAATGACAACAGCAGACACTGATGCAAACAGAACAGAAGAGTTTGGAGATATTCTTTTTACTCTGGTAGGGATAGCTCAACGTTTAGGAATAAATACAGAACAAGCTCTAAGAATTTCAAATAGTAAATTTGAGAAACGATTTAAAAATATTGAGACTCTAGCTCGAGAACGACAATTGAAATTCTCTAATATGGATTTGCCAGAACTAGACGCATTATGGAACGAAGTTAAAAAAAGCGAACAAAATAGAAGTTCGTTAGAATGAAATGGACTTCTCCTAAGCAACCTTGCTAGCAGTAAAGTTATCAAACATATTTGGGGACACATGGCATGCAAACGGTAATTACAAAAGAAAGATTTTCTACAGGAAAAACATTTGTCGAGTACATCGAGAGTGGAATTCGTAACTTGGAGCAATTTAAGGAAAATTACGAGAACCTCGTATTCTCACAAGCACAAGAGTCTAGCCTGAAAACATTGGCAAACCATCCCGATGGGCCAGACCACTTAGCAATTATTGGAGAAGATTGGTGTCCTGATGTTTATCGTGGGCTCCCCGTAGGACAAAGAATTGGAGAAGTTCTAGGAATAGACGTACGGATTTTCGAACGTGATCAAAACATGGATATGATTGAAGAATATCTAAAGGATGGTCAATTTGCCTCTATTCCAGTTTTTGTTTTTTACAATTCAAAACACGAGGAACTTTGCCACTTCATTGAAAGACCTGCTCTTGCCAACAAAGAAATTGGTGCAATCCAAAAAGTTCTCGGAGATATGAGCCCAGAAGCCATTGAAAAACGTATAGGACACGCACCTAATGAAGAAGAAGTACAACTAGAACGGGCGAAGGGAAGGGAGCGCTATGTAGAATGGCAAAAGGGTGAAGTCTGGGCGAACTGGCGAATTGCTACTGTTGATGAAGTTATCAATCTTCTCTCTATTGCAACGGAATTGTAAGAAAAGTATTGTCGCCTAGCACTAGGCCAGTTATACTCCCACGGAAATGGGCCGCTAGCTCAATGGCAGAGCAAGTGACTCTTAATCACTAGGTTCAAGGTTCGAATCCTTGGCGGCTCACAAGGCGGTTAGGTTTCGTGACAGGAATCACGACAAGGGGAAGTGTCGGAACTGGCAGACGAGCATGATTTAGGATCATGTGCCGAAAGGCGTAGGAGTTCGAATCTCCTCTTCCCCAAGCCTGGAAGCACTAGTCCAAAATCAAGGAAAATGAGAAAAGGGGATATATGGCGCTTCTAGAAATAAATGGCCTGAAGACTTACTTTTATACACAAGAAGGTGTAGTTAAAGCTGTCGATGGTGCAACGTACTCCGTTGAGGAAGGTGAGACTCTGGGGCTCGTAGGAGAATCAGGATGCGGCAAAAGCGTATCTGCACTTTCAATTCTCCGTCTTATCCCAAATCCTCCAGGAAGAATTATCGATGGAGAAATTTTGTTCCAAGGACGAGATCTTCTGAAAATTGACGAGGAGGAAATGCGAAAAATTCGTGGAAACGATATCGCAATGGTATTCCAAGAACCTATGACTTCATTAAATCCTGTTCTCACGATTGGGAGGCAAATAACTGAAGCTATAGAGCTTCACCAAGATCTTAGTGGGAGAGGTGCTCGTTCACGTGCTGCTGATCTTTTGGAGTTGGTTGGTATCCCTTCCGCAGGAGAACGCCTTGACGACTACCCACATCAATTTTCCGGAGGTATGCGCCAAAGGGTAATGATTGCGATGGCTATGAGTTGTAACCCTAAAATTCTTCTGGCAGATGAACCCACTACCGCACTAGATGTCACAATCCAAGCTCAAATCCTTGAAGTTATGGCTAATCTCAGCAAAGAGTTCGGAACAGCAGTAATTGTTATCACACATAACTTAGGTGTAGTTGCCCGATATGCAGATAATGTAAACGTAATGTACGCAGGAAAAGTAATTGAGCGTGCTACTGCCCACAGTCTTTATGAAACGCCACACCATCCATATACAGTCGGATTACTCAACTCTGTACCTCGTCTTGATCAGGGCCGTGATCAGAAGTTAATTCCAATTGAAGGTAACCCTCCAGATTTGGCAAACCTCCCAGTTGGTTGTAGCTTCGCTCCACGTTGTACTTTTAAAGTCGATAAGTGTATAGAAGAGTATCCTGAAGTAAGTTCTGCAGGCGATGGACACACCGTAGCTTGCTGGGAATGGCAAAATGTTCAAAGGGAGAATTCCGTTGTCTGATCAAACTACCACAGCCGAACAAATAACAAATGAAACCACTGAGGATGCACTCGTCAGTGTTAATGACATGAAAGTTTATTTTCCTATAACAGCAGGACTATTGGTACAACGAAGAGTTGCCGATGTAAAAGCTGTTGATGGAGTTACCTTCTCAGTGAAAAAAGGGGAAACCTTAGGTTTAGTAGGAGAATCCGGTTGTGGAAAAAGCACAACTGGAAAAGCAATTCTTCAACTTAATCGTCCAACCTCCGGTAGCGTGAAATTCGAGTCCACCGACTTAACCCAAGTAAAGGGACGAAGTCTGCGACAATTCCGTAAGCGCATGCAAATGATTTTCCAAGATCCTTATGCAAGCTTAAATCCGCGTATGTCTGTAGGTAGCATTGTAAGTGAACCGCTCACAATTCATGGCTTGGCTAAAGGTCAAAGAAAAGAGCGTGTGGAACAATTACTGCAAACCGTTGGTTTAAATCCTTACTTCGCTAGTCGTTATCCACATGAATTTTCAGGTGGACAGCGACAAAGAATCGGAATTGCCCGTGCCCTTGCGGTAGAACCTGAGTTTATTGTTTGCGATGAGCCTGTCTCAGCATTGGATGTATCAATTCAAGCGCAGATTATTAACCTTTTGCAAGATTTACAGTCTGAGTTTGGTCTCACATATTTGTTTATAGCCCATGATCTTTCAGTTGTTCGACATATTAGTGATCGTGTAGCTGTTATGTATCTCGGCCATATTATGGAATTAACAGATAGAGATTCCATTTTTGAGAATCCTCTACATCCTTATACAAAGGCACTTTTGTCTGCTGTTCCAATTCCCGACCCTGCATTGGAAAGAGATCGTGAACGAATTATCTTAACTGGTGATGTACCAAGCCCCATATCACCACCCTCAGGATGTGTTTTTCATACTCGCTGCCCAATCGTTATAGATGAGTGCAAAACCGAAGTTCCTGAGTGGCGTAATGTAGGAACAGCCAGTGAAGAACATTGGGTTTGGTGTCATCGGGTATAAAAAACTAATATAAAAAAATAAGGGACCTGTTTTCACAGGTCCCTTATTTTTTTATTCTTTTTTAATCAGACGAATTAAGCCATGACATCATAGCTCTCATCTCTGCGCCCACCAATTCAACAGGATGTTCGTTATCGCGCCTTCTCATAGACAAAAATGATGCACGTCCAGACATGTTTTCCAGAATAAATTCCTTAGCAAACTTACCCGTCTGAATCTCCTCTAAAATACGACGCATTTCTGCTTTCGTTTCATCAGTGATTATTCTTGGGCCCCTAGAGTAATCTCCATACTCTGCAGTATCGCTAATAGAATACCTCATCTTCGAGAGACCACCTTCATATATCAAATCAACAATTAATTTCAATTCATGCATCGTCTCAAAAAATGCACTCTCTGGTTGATAACCTGCTTCAACAAGGGTTTCAAAGGCAGCCTTAATTAATGCTGATATACCGCCGCAAAGAATAACCTGCTCACCAAAAAGATCTGTCTCTGTCTCTTCCCGAAAAGTTGTTGCCAGTACTCCACCGCGTGTACCACCAATACCCTTTGCATACGCAAGCGCAACCTGTTGAGCAACTTCTGAAGCATCTTGATGGACAGCAACAAGACAAGGGACGCCACCACCCTCAGTAAAAACACGGCGCACCAAGTGACCAGGTCCTTTAGGAGCAACCATAGTTACGTCTACAAATTCTGGAGGTTGTATTTGCTGAAAATGAATATTAAATCCATGAGCAAACATTAACGTTTTTCCTTCAGATAAAAATGGTTCTATTGCGCGATCGTATACATCCTTTTGTAGCTGATCAGGAATAAGCATCATGATTATATCGGCTTGTTGTGCAGCATCTTCAACTGTACTTACTCGCAAGCCAGATTCTTCCGCTGGTTTCCAAGATGGGGAACCTGGATACAGTCCCACAATCACATCAAGTCCACTGTCTTTAAGGTTTAACGCATGCGCATGCCCTTGAGAACCATAACCAATAACTGCAATCTTTCGGTCTTTCAAAAGATCTAAATCAGCATCGGCATCATAATACATAGTAGCCATATCTTTTCTCCTAAAATAAAATTTTACGTAGGCAAATTAACTTGCCGTCGATGTCTATCGCGACTGTATTCAACAAAGGGATTAACCCCAATTTCACGAAGCATCCAATACCGCTCAATAACAACAATTTTATCTTCAACAATGCGTATCCAATTAGCAAACCGGGGCCTTTGAGGATCAACGGCAATTTCAGTAACCACATCCTTAATACCAGCTATACAAGTTTGCATCCGTGGTATTCCGAAAGCAGGCTTAGGAATCGCCTCCAAGAGGCTTGTAATAGCATCAGGGCCTTTAGCTGAACCATAAACTGAATCAACAAAAACACTGTTTTCGTCCAGGATATCGTTTGCAATTTCCCGATTACTCGAAATATCCATTTCGCAAAATTTTATAGCCAACTCATTTGCTGTTTTCTCAGAACCACCCGGATACTCGTTAGCACGTGACAATGCAGATTCTATAGATTTATCCAAATCAATATCTCTCAACATTGCGTAAAGATGTCGAGTATTTATTCTTCCATCACCATCAACTCGAATGATATCCAAAGCACGTTGTGCAAATTGTCGCCAATCATAACCCTTTCCTACGATTGTTGTACGTAAAGCTGCTGTATCTGAATCATCAACAATCTCTTCCTCTGTATACGTACAATCAGCATATCTTTCCAAAAGTTCAGTCTGCCAATCTCGAACAGCAATATTATCTTTCAAGGTAGGACCACGAAAGGAGTGGAATGTAACACCAGATGCATGGAGCTTTTGAATATCATCAAAACGATCAAAGTTTATCGCCTCAACAAGTTGCTTAGCAATAGAAACAGAAGTACTCATGTGGACGGCATTGTAGCGTGCACAGGGTTTGCGAGCGAGCAAAAGAATTTTTTATCATTTATTCCTAAAGATTTCGATATGTAAACTGGGAAACATCAAGGAAAACAACTCCCAAGCAAGGAAAATTCCACCTAGACCCAAGAGAACATATCCCACAATAGAAAAAATGCACACCTCAAGATTAATACATCTTTTTTTCAATCACCACAACCAAGAACAAGTTTGAATATTAGGTTTGCTCTCAAAATAGTCTTACGCAGACCTCAAACCTGACATAGGCTCTGAATACACTTACATTATCAATGAGGTATACAGAAAGGATTCTGCAGTGACAACTAATCAAAAGCCATCTGAACATGATGTATTAACCCAAAGCGAGGCTGAACAGAGAGCTAATCGCATCTCGAATTGCGCATATAAAATCCACTTAGACCTTGTCAAAGGATCACCCACATATCATGGCAATGTAATAGCTACTTTCACTGATCAAGGCGATGGACAGCTAAACCTTAACTTTCGTGGGCAAACAATCGAACAAATGGTTCTAAATGGAAAAACAATCAATCCCAAAGTCAAAGGGCGCAATTTAGAACTTCAAGATTCTGATTTAAAACCCCAAAACCAACTAGAAATTAGTTATACGAATGAGTATGACCATGGAGGTGATGGGTTTCATCAATTCATAGATCCTGAAGATGGTGAAGAATATTTATATACAAATTTTGAACCGTTTGACGCACATCGGTTAATTCCTTGTTTTGACCAACCCGATTTGAAAGCGAATTACCAGCTCACAGTTACAGCACCTACAGAATGGGAATTGATAACAAACAGCATAGAAACATCTAATGAGCCTACTGGGAACGATCGAGTCACAAAGACATATGCAGAAACCCAACCCTTTAGTACGTATCTTTTTGCTTTAATAGCAGGACCCTATCATGCGTTTCGTGACGAGCATAACGGCGCACCAATCGGCTTGTTTTGCAGAAAATCAATGGCTCAATTCCTCGACTTTGAGGAATTATTTACAATTACCAAAAGTGGCCTAGATTTTTTTGGGGAATTCTTCGATTATCCCTATGCTTTTGGAAAATACGATCAAATTTTTGTTCCAGAATTTAATCATGGTGCTATGGAAAATGTTGGAGCTGTTACTTTCAACGAATCAATGGTCTATAGAGATCCCCCCACTGAAAACCAAAGAAGAAGACGTGCTGAAGTAATTTTGCATGAAATGGCACACATGTGGTTTGGAAACCTAGTTACTATGCGCTGGTGGAACGATCTTTGGTTAAATGAAAGCTTTGCGACATTTATGTCCTATCTTTCGATGGAACAAGCAACTCGTTTTAAGTCCGGGTGGCAAGACTTCAATGCTAGTATAAAAAACTGGGCAATAACACAGGACCAACTAATAACAACTCACCCTATATCTGGAACAGTACAAGATACAGATGAAACCTTCTTAAATTTTGATGGTATTACGTACGGCAAAGGTGCTTCAGTTCTTAAACAATTAGTAGCCACCATTGGTATTGATGGTTTTAAAGAAGGTATGCGTCAATATTTCCGTACATATGCATACAAGAATGCAACACTTAAAGATTTCCTCAATTCACTTGAAAAGGGAAGTGGGCAAGAACTCAAAAAATGGTCTGAACTTTGGTTAGAAACATCATCACTAAATACAATTTCAGTGAAATGGACTACTAATGAAACAAGACTTACTGAATTAAAATTACAACAATCTGCGCCTATTGAGTATCCCACGATACGTCCACATAAACTGGAAATTGCATTAATCAGTTCCGTTGATGGCACAATTAGCTCTGTCCCAGCAGCTATTACTGAACAGCAAACACTAATCCCGCTTAAACAAGATTATCCAATACCAGCTTTAGTTTTCCCAAACTATAACGATCATGGATACGCAAAAATTTCACTTGATTCCCATTCTCTTGGTTTTGTAAAAGAAGGTCTTGAAACAATTGATGATCCCTTATTGCGTCAACAGCTTTGGTCATCACTTTGGAACATGGTACGTGATCAACAACTCAGTTCCATAGACTTTCTAGAATTAGTACGCAGTAAAATCTCCATGGAATCAAATATTGAGCTCGTCGATGCAGTTCTCAGTCATGCTTCAGCTGCGCAAGGACGCTATGTACCTGATGAGTGGAGAGAACGTGAGGCACATCTAATGTTTGAAGCTGCACAAAATTGCCTTGCCACAGCAAAAACTAACGATGAAAAAATAATTTGGGGACGCGCAGCAGTAGGATTTGCAATCAGCAAAAAAGACATCACATGGCTCGGTAAGCTAGCAGATGGGAAAGAGCTAATTACAGGTTTTACACTCGATCAAGACATGCGTTGGGCAATTGCAACAAAATATGTAGGTTTTGATCTAGCAGGAGCATCAGCACGCGTGAAAAAAGAACAGGAGCAAGATCCTTCAGATCGAGGAACACGTGCTCAATTAAGATGTGAAACATCAGTAGCAAGTAGTGAAATCAAGCAAACTGCATGGGAACGCTTTGTAGCGGAAGGTTATGGTTCACGCTACCTTAATCAAGCCGCTATGAGTGGCTTTAACTGGACACATCAACGAGAACTATTGGCGCCTTATGTTGAACTTTTCTTTGATCAAGTAAGTACCATTTTCCAAGAACGCGATCGTGAATTTGCAACAATATTTTACAGCGGACTTTATCCTGCCTATCTGGTTGAGCAAGATACGCTTGATCGCTCTCGGTCACTACTAAATACAACTCATGATGATGAAACAGTACTTCAGCGCATGTTACGAGAATCAATAGATACGCTAGAACGTGCTATCAAGTGTCGAGAATATGCAAAAAACAAGACTTAAATTAGTAAACGTTGGAAAGTCGATCAGCCAAAACATCTAAAAGCTCATCAATCGGAACACGCACCTGTTTTTGTGTGTCTCGATCACGTACAGTCACAGCATCATCTTCTACTGAATCAAAGTCAATAGTTACACATATAGGCGTTCCTATCTCATCTTGCCGTCGATAACGGCGGCCAATTGACTGTGTTTCATCATATTGACTCATCCAACGTTCTTGTATCATTTTATGCACTCTACGCGCAATTGGGTTCAATACAGCTTTTTTAGAAAGAGGAAGTACTGCAACTTTAATCGGAGCAATACGTGGAGATAATTTAAGCACTACGCGCTCATCTCCTTTCTCGTCAATATCAACCGTATACGCATCTAATAAGGCCACGGCAAGAGTGCGACTCAACCCGGCTGCTGGTTCAATCACATAAGGCGTTATATGTTCACCTTTGACATCATCGAAATAGGTTAATCTTTGACCACTATGTTCGCTATGCGCTTTTAGATCATAATCAGTACGATTCGCAATACCCTCAAGCTCACCCCAACCCCAAGGAAAATTGTACTCAATATCAGTAGTTCCCGCTGAATAATGAGAAAGTTCCTCTGAATCATGATCACGAAGTCGCAAACGTTCATTATCGATACCAATAATATCGGTGTACCAGTGTAAACGTTCATCGATCCAATACTTGTGCCATTCCGCAGCTGAATCTGGATAACAAAAAAATTCCATTTCCATCTGCTCAAACTCCAAAGTCCTGAAAATAAAACGACCTGGGGTGATTTCATTGCGGAAAGAAACGCGAGTTTGGGCAATACCAAAAGGTAACTTTTTACGCATCGATTCTCGAACATTTTCAAAATTAATAAACATACCTTGGGCAGTCTCAGGAGGTAGATACGCAGTAGAGGCCGCATCAGAAACCGTGCCAACCTGTGTTTGAAACATCATATTGAAAAGACGTGCATCTGTAAGCTCACCAGAACAATTTGGACATATCAAATTACCACTATCATCACGAACCGGATCCCCATACACACCTTCTTCAATGTGGTCAGGGCGAAAACGTCGTTGACAATCCTTACAATCCACCAAGGGATCAGTAAAGTTCTCTGCATGACCACTAGCAACCCAAACACGAGGATTTGTCAATAATGCAGCATCAAGACCTACAACATCATCACGTAAACGAACAATAGATCTCCACCAAGCCTCACGAATATTTCGTTTTAACTCAACACCAAGAGGCCCGTAATCATAAGTATTTGCGAACCCACCGTATATTTCTGCAGAAGGAAATATGAACCCTCGGCGCTTAGCAAGTGAAACAATAGTCTCAAGATCAGGAGAAGTCATGATCTTATTTTAACGCTCCTATAAGTTAAGAGTTACTTTAATAACATAAAAAAAAGTCAATAGAACAACTGTTCTTAACATCAAAAATAGTGTACTATCGCGGAATACTAAAATTTGAGGAATTAATGTGAGTAACAAAGAAAGCAATCGTCAACAAGCTTTAGATCTTGCCCTAAGCCAGATAGAGAAACAATATGGGGAAGGCGCAATTATGAAAATGGGGGACATGTCAAAAACAATTTCCTCAGATGCTATCCCCACTGGATCTTTGTCTTTAGATATAGCACTAGGAATCGGAGGTGTACCTCGAGGAAGAATTATAGAAATATTTGGACCAGAATCAGCAGGGAAAAGTACACTTGCGCTTCATATAATCTCCTCAGCACAAGCTATAGGAGGAACAGTCGCTTACATTGATGTGGAACATGCTCTTGACCCAGCCTATGCATCCGAAATAGGCCTCGATATAGAATCTCTTTTAATTAGCCAGCCTGATGCCGGAGAACAAGCATTAGAGATTTGTGAAGCACTAGTACGCTCTAATGCTGTTGATGCAATTGTGATCGATTCAGTAGCCGCATTAGTACCAAGAGCAGAAATAGAAGGAGAAATGGGGGATTCACATATAGGGCTCCAGGCAAGGTTAATGTCGCAAGCATTACGAAAATTAACAGCATCAATCTCACGTACCCGGACCTCTCTAATTTTTATAAATCAATTACGTGAAAAAGTTGGAGTAATGTTTGGCAACCCCGAAACAACGCCGGGAGGGCGAGCATTAAAATTTTATGCTTCAGTAAGAATAGACTTGCGACCAAAGGAAAGTATCAAGCAAGGTACAGAAATAGTAGGTAGACGTGTACGTGCGAAGGTTGTGAAAAATAAAATGGCAGCACCTTTCCGAATTGCAGAATTTGACATCGTCTTTCAAACTCCACGAGGAATAAGCCGTACTGGAGATCTTTTAGACCTTGCAGCTGAGAAGGAAATCGTTCGAAAAGCAGGTGCATTTTATAGCCTTGGTGATCTCAGACTTGGACAAGGACGTGAAGCTGCCAAACAATTTCTATTAGAAAACAAGGATGTGTTTCAGGAAATTGAACATGCGGTGCGTATAGCAACAGGCTTAACCACCACTACCGATTCAGTTCAACAAGAATCGGAACAGAATGAGAAAAATATAATGGAAGAAATTAGCAACCCACAGCTCTAATTCTCGATTATGAAAAAGCAAGTGTTAGATTCTAAACCGCAGTTAATTGTCTCGATTAGAGGAAAAGGAAATCGGTATCTGATTGAACTAGATACCGGAAAACACCTGAAATACCACAAAGAAGCAATTCTCGTATTAGGAATCGATAAAGGTACACTTTTAGACGATAATCTTCTACAAAAATTAACAAAAACAGAAGAACAAATAGAGGCACATGAATCTGCACTTAGATTGCTCAGTTACCGAGCAAGAAGTGAAAATGAACTTATTAAACGTCTACGTCAAAAAGGCATAAGTGAATCGGTCATACAAAAGGAAATCTCTCGCCTCCGTAGTTCTGGACTTGTTAACGATACGGAATTTGCTCATTTATGGGTCAAGGAACGTGGCACAGGAGCTTCGGCTCGCAGTCGCCGACTATTGAGTCTTGAGCTACGGACACACGAAATCAATGAGGAAATTTTGGAAGAAGCCTTAGCTTCAGCAGATGATAACAGCGCTGCACTACAAGTAGCTAGGAAAAAAGCCAGACAACTCACTGATACAGAAAGAAAACTCTTCCAAAAACGATTAACTAGTACCCTTAAGCAAAAGGGGTTTGAATATGAAGTTATTCGAAACACAATTGAAATAGTTTGGAATGAAACAAATTAACACTTTGAGTATTCGTCATTAGCTCAAAATAAAAGGGAATTATAAGGCAATTAGTAGATTTCTTATTTATATTTAGCGAGAGGTACCGATGTCAGTTGGTGATTTTCATCTACATAGTAACGTATCGGATGGTGTGCTGAGCCCGTCTGAACTTGTACGATCCGCTGCCAGCAATGGCGTACAAAAAATTGCACTTACAGACCATGATTCGACTGATGGTCTAGCGGAAGCAGCCATAACAGCAGAATCACTAGAGTTACAGCTTCTCTGCGGAATAGAACTCAGTGTTTTACATGACAATATTGATACTCATATTCTAGGCTACGGATTCGAGAAAACCTTTAAACCTTTGCAAGAGTATCTTGAAGAACAACGTGCTGGTCGACATTCAAGAATGCAGAGGATTTTAAAAATCTTGAGTGAAAATGGAATCGTAATCTCTGAAGATGAGGTTCTTAGGATAGCGGGCACCGGAAGTATCGGACGTCCCCATATTGCCCAAGCGTTGATTACCTCAGGATATGTTTCAAGTATTCAAGAGGCTTTTGATAAGTGGTTGGGCAATGGGAAACCTGCTGATATAAAACGACAACGTCTTTTACCTGCAGAAGCAATTGCTCTAATTCATGAAGCAGAAGGCTTAGCTTTTATTGCACATCCAATATTTTTAGGAGCAAACTATGAAACACTAGTTCATGAACTTGCCGTAATGGGATTAGATGGGTTAGAAACGTACTATAAACATTATGGCTCAGAAACAATCACAAAACATGAGCAGTTAGGATTAGATCTAGCGCTTATCCTTTCAGGTGGAAGTGATTATCATGGACTTGGTAACCCGGACGATCGAGAAATTGGAGATATACCATTTCCAGATTCGGCTGTTGTAAAATTTATGGAATCCCTTGATCGTGCAGAACTACCTGGATTATCACTGGCTGGAGTTAGCTAATGACAGAAAAAAATAACACAATGACTATTGAAGAAATTGAAGCAACAATTCCACATCGCTACCCTTTTTTATTAGTAGATATGATGAAAGAAGTAGAGGAAGGAAAACGTGGCATCGGTATCAAGAACGTAACTGCAAACGAATGGTTTTTCGAAGGCCACTTTCCCGAAAGAAAAGTTATGCCTGGCGTACTCATTGTTGAAGCTTTAGCACAAGTTGCCTGCATCACCATGCTTCGGGGCATTGATTCTTCAAAGAAAGTTCCTTTATTTGGGGGCATTGAAAAAATGCGTTTTCGAAAACCAGTGGTTCCTGGGGACACATTACACTTAAAATTTACGCTTACAAAACAGCGACGCGAACTAGGTTGGGGAGAAGTTGAAGCTACGGTGAATGGAGAGGTCGCTGCAATTGGAACAATTTCCTTCGCACTAGTAGATAGATAGCGTAGAAAAAAAGAAATTTATTACATCGCATTGATCTGCCAAGCAATCTTGAACCATTGAGTAGTGTTATCAAGAGACCAAAATTCCGCAAAAGAATCATAAAACTCCTCAAGTGTCATACCAATATTACGTTCCCACGCTATTGTAGGACCGTAAACAGAAAGATCTTTCCAGTAGTCATATAAAACACTGTGATAACTCGAGAGATTTATAGCATGCGCTACGGCCCAAGCAGACCAGTAATACATCATCTCAATTTCGTAGGGCTCACCGGACAATAATCTTTTTTGATCACGTGTTTCAATATTCTCTAGCGAGAGCTGTGGGAAGCTAACCAGTGTTTCATCAATCCGACGTTGGTAAAAACGCATAATGGTTTCAAACGGCTTCCAATACTTTTGACCTGAAATCAATACTGAAACATACTCTGCACTTCCCTCGATAAACCAAATAGGCCCATATTCTGATATTTCATTTGAAGGTTTCTGTGCAAGATCAATAACATGTGACTGCTGATAAGCGTGGAAATATTCATGAACCATAACTTTTCGTGGATCGTATAGAACTGCAGTCGTTAGATTATTTGGCAACTCATTCACATTAAGCGCAGCAGTCATAATTAAAAAACCATTATGCCTTCTTGTCGCACTTTGTGCGTATGCACTAAGACCCGGATAAAGACCAATCGAAATATTTAATTCAGCTCCTTTAAGACATTCTACAAGACCAAGTTCACTGTATCGAAAAGCACAAATATCACCTTTCATTAAATCTCGATCTGACTTCACATGATCCCAAAGAATTATGCCTAGGTAGTTTTGGACACCAACTCCTCCTTCGAAGCTATCCCAGTCCACAGTCAATTGCGTGATTGTGGGATTGAAACGCTCAACTACGGAAGAAATACCTTCAATCACATAATCTATACCAGTCTGTGTAACACCTTCATAGCTCAAAATCTCGATGCAGAAAACTGATCCCAAAAAAATAGAATTACAGACTTTCCCACCTGCAGAAGTTTTTGCCGGTATAGATACCCCATTTACATGTGTCGGTTCGGGTGTTGGTTCGGGTGTCGGTTCGGGTGTCGGCTCCGGTGTCGGTTCCGGTGTCGGTTCGGGTGTCGGTTCCGGTGTCGGTTCCGGTGTCGGTTCCGGTGTCGGTTCCGGTGTCGGTTCCGGTGTCGGTTCCGGTG